>Ga0209489_101819_pt1 | contig 43880 bp, 18 predicted proteins | sample SiratrowhiteBW_FD_187527 | JGI IMG/M metagenome (GOLD analysis project Ga0209489, IMG submission 187527) | Root nodule microbial communities of legume samples collected from California, USA - Siratro white BW (SPAdes) (version 2) | ecosystem: Host-associated > Plants > Roots > Nodule | place... | reverse complement strand
TATATATATATATATATATATATATAAAGCACATAAGAGTATAATTTTTAAATAGAAGAAGATGGTGATATAAACCAATCTTCAGTCAAGAAAATATAAGGAAATTTGTTCTACTACTTTATATCATCTCCATGTGACCTTCGCGCATGTCAATAAATAGTCAAAAGGTTTGAGCCAAAACAAGAACAAGTCCATGGTTTGTCTCCAATGTAAATAAAATATTTTCTGCTATTTTAATAATAAACATTATTCAAATGTATAACAAAATGAGTATTCTTTTAGACTAAATTCATGGTACTTGTTTTTTCTTCTCATACTTAAAATATTCTTTCCATTTTGATTTTCATTTAGTATATTCAGTGCTAGTAAAATTATATTTTTATTTGTGTACTTTCTATATGATTTTTTATCTATAACTTTTTTTTTATCTGACCCTAATTAAGATTTAGTAAGCTATTCAATTTAGAAGAGCATAATACTTTCTTCTACTCAAAGTTGAAAACTTGTTTTTTTTATTTTCACTTCGTCATCTAATTCAAGTTATAATTTCATTACTATTTAATATTTATTTTTAGAGTGCTAGTTTGTTATAAGAAATGACATCGTTTATGAAAATTTTGCATTTAGAACTATATAGAACTTTCTACATTAAAAGCATAAATCACTTTAAGCAAAAACTACACTTACTTCTTTTGATCTCGTACTGAATTACACTCATATCCTTTTTAGTTTTAAAATATATATTCATCTATAGTTTTTAAGAAAATAACGATCATATCTTCTCTTTTTGCAATAAATATTCATCTCTCTTAAATTTTAATAAACAATAAACAACTATTTTCTTCCATTTTCTTTTTATAAATGTAAAGATGATAAATTAACATGTGATTATTATTAAAATACAATTTCGAACTGGATGGCAAACCATTCACTTTGACTTAGATATAGATATAAATATAGATAATATTTAATTTTTAAATTAAATATAAAGACAATGATAAGATATAAGTATGTAAATATTTGAATTATCGTCCTCATATAATTAAAAAAATTGTATTAACTTTTCTTTTGGTGTTTAGTTTAGTAATTTATTTATAAATCATACATTTCATATTTTTTTTCTTTTTTATAATTATTGTACCTTTATTCAATTGTTATTTTATATTTTATTTGATATTTATACAATTATAATTTTTTATTGATATTTAACATTGAAAAAAAAATAGTATATGTAATTAACAGCTAATAATCAATATTAGTGTCTAATCAAATAATTAACAAGTATTAATCAATATATAATTTCTAAACCATAATTAAAAGACACTAAGATCTAGATAATAAGGATCCAACATAGTGATATAAAAAAATAAACACACCTTACAATCAATGTATTAATTCTTCATAGTATGAGAATCTCGTTATAGATATCTTACTAAGATCAAGCACCAAAAATTGAAAATTAAAACTAAAATATGAAAATGAAAATCAAATATAAAAGAGAAAGAGAAGATAACATAAAAAAAAATATTATAAGTCCATCCAATCCTACAAAAGAAGGATAAACAATTTAAAATCTTGAGGTGAGATCATATAATAGATCTTTACTTTTTAGGTTGTGATATTTTGCTACAATTGCAAAAGAGTTATAAAACTTAATTTTCATTAATTTAAAATAAAAGTCATGAACCTCTTATTACTTTTTTTTAATAATATTCTTATATGGAAAAACTAAAACAAAACCTTGTTTTTTTACCGAAGTGGAGAAACTAAACTTAGAATATCTTTGTTTCCCTGAAAAAAAGATGCATAGTATGTAAATGCGATGAAAGTTAAAATTTCAATAAATAAAATAAATATTAGTTAAAAACAAATTTCAAGAAGATTTTGACATATTATTTATTTACTCGTTTGCAAAAATTTGTGAAGAAACAAAATTTTATTATAATTTTTAATATAATTAATTTAATAATTTATGAATATATATTAGAAAATAAATAAAGATAAATAAAATAAAATTATAAAATAATAATAATAATAATAATAATAAAATATTAAAAAAATAAGAAATGATAAATTATAACGTAATAATAAAGATAAGATAATTATAAATACAAAATATCAATAATATTAATATTAAAAATACAAATAATAATAAATCATAAATAATAATTATAATAATAAAAATAATAAAATTATAAGAAAATAAATACTAATAAAATTAAAATTATAATAATAATCAAAATAAATTTATAAAGAAATAATATTATTAACAATAATAATTTAATTTTTTATTTTAATTTTAATTTTGATACTTTTATAATTTCTTCAATTAAAATATTAATAATTTATCAATCACATTCAATAAATTAATTATAACTACAATTCTATCTATTAGAAAAATTATTTTATCAATTATACATATCACATCACTCACAAAATTTTATAAATTTTCTTTTTATTTTTCACCATCTTTCTTGTTTTAATCAAAATAATCAAACTTTTTATACATTTTTATTTTAAATTCATTTTCCAATTCAAACAAATCTTTAGAGACTTGACAACAGAAACTTATAAACATTTTTTTTTTAATTTTTTTCTCAAAATTATATAAATGTTATAATTTTTAGTTAAAAATATAGATATTTTAATTTATTTCAAAAATATATTCTATTTGTATTTTATAAATATATATATATATATATATATATATATATTCTATTTATGTGAAATAATAAATATAAAATCTTCTTTTATATTATAAGAGTTTAGTTAAGATTTACGTAAGTTATTAATTTTTTTTAATCAAGTTCTTATTATTTTATTAAACACTTCGAATATAGGTTTTAATTTTATTTAAATATCTTCGTTTGATTTTATCGTGAATAAAATCATGTTGTTATTTCTGTTTTCTGGTTTCAATCTCATCAGATAACTTGTATTTTTTCTTTCTAATTAAAATAATAATTATAAAACAAAATTCATTGATAAGTTAAAAGAAAAAAAACAAAAATAATAATAATGAAATAAATAAAGTATTTTTTTTAATAAACACTTCATTAAAAAATCTCAAACTTATTAAATAATTAAAATGGAATTAGGTCTGTTTTGCATATATATTATGTTTTAGTAGGAGACTTGGTGTTGGTGAATTGATTGAGATGCAGATTGAAACGGTGAATAGAAAATGAATGGTGTGGAAAAAGCGGTATCGTTTTGGAAGGATTAGATAGCTAACCGCCCACGACCAGAGATTGATGTGACCAACGCAGTGATGTGATCATCTGATAGTAGCTGCTAATAATTGCCATCTTCATCACATCCTAACTTTTAGCAAAAAAAAAAGCTGAAAGCAAACCCTAATAAGTCTGAATTTATATGCACAAGATCAACCTTCTTACCTATGGTTTTCTATGTTGGGGCCCTTGATATAATTCGGATCGATCAAAGGATCTGTATATTAATCCCTGAGGGCCACACTTTCTTGGTTTTCAATCTTTATGGCCCATCATTATCCTCTCCCCTCATCACAGCTCAAAATTACATTGATACTTAACTTAATCATGTTTATAGTGGATAGATAAGCACACGTTTGGTTCGGTTTAAGTTAATTGATCTCAACATTACTTTAGGGTTATTAAAATACTTTCAAAAGAAATACTTCTTAATTTAAAGCTCAAAAGCAAGTGCTAAGTCAACAAAGATTTCTTAAATTTCAACCATTAACAAATTTTTCTCGTCCAAGATATGGCTAAAGGGGAAATAAAGTTAGTCAAACTAAAGATAGTGATGGTGATTTGTGAATGTCCAAAGTGGAATATAATCATGTGTGAAATCATTACCAGTATTTAAATTAATTTAATCAAAGTTCAAATATTAACTTTATGTTATTTTTTAAAAGTAATGAGCCGAACGTTTTATAGTTTTGATGCAAAATTTATTTTTATATTTAACTAGATTAAGTGTATAATAATGTTTTTTTAAATAAAATAAAATACCTGGTAAAAATATTTTCACTTTTTCTTATTAAAATTTAAAGTTATAGTTTTATTACTTTTTGAAAGCTTTAAAGTATTCTCCGTACCCACAAAAGTGAATGAATTTGAGATTGGAGTAATGTGTTTCCATTGTTTTCACATGTAGAAGAAGAGGTGGGTACACACACGTTTCGCCACCAACGCAAGATGAACCAAAGAAAAAGGTTAGTAGTAACGTGTGGAAACTAATTAAAATAAAAAAGGTTTGAAAGCCGTTATGATTTAATTAAGCTTTTAAGCCTTATCATTAACCATTGTCTCAACATAAACTTCAATGCTTATCTACTTTACTAGTGTTTATGGTAAGGATTATTATTGTAATTTGGTCTTAAATAATATTTTATTTCAGTTAATATTTTCAGCATTATGACTTTTCAAGCCCGAGTAATCAATCATTTCTTTTTCATTAATTGAATATATTCAGTGATTATAGATACTTCTAAACGTTTCACTTAGAACATGTTTGTGTCAATTGAATCTTTGGAGTAATTACAATTAATTGCTATGCTTTATTAAATGTATAATTATATCAAATAATACAATATTAATTTACGGCAACATGTAACACTCCAAAAATAACATGCATAAAACTAAATATTCTACTAATCATTATTAAAATTCATTAACATACAATAATCCTTCAAACTAAAGTATTTAAAAATTTTACCTTCAGAATTCTACTAAAACATAATTACAAATTATCTCCAAATTATTTTTTAAATTTAGCTTATGCCTAAAAGCACCAGTCATTCCAAATGATCATCCACAAACCCATCTGCAACACCATATGCTCCCGTGCCAAAAACACGATCATTGCAAACAGATATCAAAACACAAGTACAACAAAACAAATGGTAAACTAACCAAAATTTTAATAATACTTGAGTATTTCAATTCAAACACAAATATTAACACCACTCAAGTCTTTCATTTAGTTACATGCACCATCACAATATAAGACACTGACACACTATAAACTTGACTCTACTTCCGGAAGACTCGTGCATTGAATAGACCTCGAGATGTGCACATGTCATACGCTGTGAACCCACACAGCCTCCACACAAATGAATCATCAATCATGTATGAAAGGGTTAGTCCCACTGAGACTTTCTTGGCCAGCTATATTTCAAGCTGCAGTCACCCAGTTTAGACCTCCTTCGACTCTCACCACCTAGTAATAATCGTCTATTTGATTCATACTACTAGTAGAGTCAGGATATCAATCATTCACCCGATCCTTAGACAATGCACTTCCTAACTAACCCAGACACGGGTGTTTTCTTTCTTGAAAACACTATGCCTAGGCTTTGACAAACTTTATCAACACTCTTACCAATATCACATTACAATGTAGATCTCTATTCATGCATTCATTCATTTTTAAATCTCAATCTCCACTTCAATCTCAACATTTAAAGAAATCACTAAACTATCAATATAATTGAACTTAAATTATCAATTAATTGGTTTTACTAAATACATACATTCATTCCAAAGAGCTAAACATTCAAAAAAAAAAAGCAAAAAAAAAAAAAAATTTTTTTTTTTAGCTTGGGCGAGACCAATTTCGCCCGGACGAAAATACCCCTCGCCTGAGCAAAAAAAATTATCGCTTGGGCGAAAGTAGTCCAGAGAGCAAGGTCTATTTTCGCCTGAGCGAAAATACTCTCGCCTGAGCGAAAATACTCTCGCCTGAGCGAGAATACCTCATCGCTTGGGCGAAAGATTTCTCGTCTAAGCAAAAGCACTCTAGAGAGCACACTTGCTCTAGGGGCTTCCTCGCCTGGGCGACTGTACCCTCGCTTGAGCGAACTACTTTCTCGCCTGGGTGAGTAATTTTCCGCCTGGGCGAAAACAGTCCAGAGAGTATACTTGCTACTCAAAACCATATGTCGCCTGGGCGAATTATGCAGAAAATTCAACAGAATTCACTATATCAGAGTTACTATACATGCCTCAGATGACTAAATTGGGTGAAAATCAAGCCACATTTCGCTAATGGTCTCCTCCAGCTTCTAAGTGGAATCACCAACTCTGGCATCCCAGAATATTTTCACCATGCTGATGGTTTTGCCTCTGAGTTGTTTAGTCTGCTGGTCTACAATTTTGATCGGTTGGGCTTTAAAACTCAACTTCTCCTTGACTTGCACTTCATCTATTACCAGGATGTGGCTAGGGTCATGCACATATTTCTTCAATTGTGACACATGAAATACATTGTGTAGGTTGGTTAAATGTGGAGGTAGAGCAACCTCATAAGCCATAGGTCTTACTCTTTTTAAGGACCTGATATGGCCCTACAAACTTAGAAGCTAACTTCCTTGACTTGAAAGACCTTCCTACACCTTTAGTGGGCGAAACTCTAAAGAATACATGCTCTCCCATTGCAAACTCCAAGGACTTCCTTCGCGTATCATCTTAAGACTTCTACCTACTCCGAGAAGCCTTCATCCATTTTTGGATCTGCTTTACCTTCTCAATATTATGTTGGAGTAACTTTGGCCCAATCAACACTGCCTCTTCATCTTGGTACCGACACAATGGAGTTTGATACCTTCCTTTCATACAAATCTTCATAGGGAGCCATTCCAATGCTAGCATAATAACTGTTGTTGTAGCTGAACTCCACTAGTGATAAAATCTCATCCCAAACACCAAGATGATCCAAAACACATGTTCTCAACAAGTCTTTTAAAAATTGGTTGTTTTCTCTGACTGCCCATCGGTTTTGGGATAATATGTAGAACTCATTCTTAGCTTGGTTTTCAATGCGTCCTGTAGAATCTAGCAAAATCAGGACGTTAACTTGTATCCCTATCGAACACTACACTAGATGTCACTCCATGTAGTTTTACTATCTCCATAACATATATCTAAGCCCACTAGTCATAGATATTCTCATATTCACATGCAAGAATTGAGCACTCTTTGTCAGTCGATCTACTATCATCCAGACAACATCAGGACCACGAGTTGACCTTGGCAACTAAGTAACGAAGTCTAAGGATATGCTATCCTACTTTCACTCAAGAACATCCAATGGCTGCAATAACCCATCAGGTTTCTGATGCTCTACTTTTTTCCTCTGACAAGTCAAACAAGCAACAACATATTGAGCTACAACCCTTTTTATACCTGACTACCAAAATAATTCCTTAAGATATTTGTAATCTTAGTCATACCTTGGTGTAGACTAAGGTGACTCTTATGTCCTTCATCTAAATTCATTCTCTTCAGCTCGTCATTTGTAGAGACACAAGGTCTGTCTTTGAACCTCAACATTCCATCAGTCCCCAAAGCAAAGTCTCATGTCTGCTCTGTTCCCAACAACTCTATAGTGCCCTTCAAACTAGGATTTCTCAACTGTTTCTCTTGATTTTTTTTTTCAAAGAAATCATTAGTTATGGCTAACATTCCACAACTAATAAAGTCTTTATGGAAACTCACCTCCAAATTCAGATGCCTAAACTGTTCAAATCAATAGCTGCCCTTTGATCTTCCATGTTAATATTTGAACTGATTTTCCACCTAAATCATCTACTACCATATCAACCATTTTTAGATGACACATCCATTGGAAGTCACAACTCTTCAAAACTTTATTTGCCTCCTTCGCCTCATTTCAACCCTTTTGGAGTAAGCAGATACTCTAAGCCTTTATAATCTTTTAAGACATGAAACTAAACTCCATATATGCAATGCTACAAACCTCTTGGTATAAATACCATAACAGTTAACTTCAAATCATGATCATACTAATTTCTCTCATATACCTTAATATGTCTAGAAGCATACACTACCATTTTCTTTTCTTGCATCCACATCTCTCTCATCCCTAATGTGAGGCGTCACAAGACCCTTTAAAGATTTACCTGAATCAGAAATCACTAACACTGAAGCATTGGTCAACCGTTTCGTCATCTTTCTAAAAATCTACTCACACCTATCGATTCATGTAGAAGTTTGATTGTTTGAGTCACCTGCATCAAACATGTTACCATCTTTGATAAATCTTCCATGAATCTCCAATAGTAGCCAACTAAACCTACTAAACTTCTTATCTTTGCAACTGTCCTAAGACATTCCTACTAAAACACTGCTTCTTCTTTTGGCTAGATTTACCGAGGTTTCTCCTAGATGATATCAAATGCCTTCAGAAATTCACCTCCACCAGTACAAACACTCCCACTTAGAGGGTTTGGCATACCATGCTTCTCACTCCAAATTTTTAATGCTAAGCTCAGATGTTCGTTATGCTCTTACTTACATTGATGTAGAATCTAGAAGTAAAACAAAGTTTTCTAACTGGTAAACCCAATATCCATACAAAATTGTGACAAAAAAAAAGAACATATTGCTTCAGAATAAAAATACTTTCACACACAACTAATTACTAAGTATCTTAAACCAAGTTACCTGATGAAGGGACCTCAGCTCCTGTTGAAACAAATACATCGCCTGTTGCCTGAGTCATGCTGATGTTATTCACTCTTTGTTGAGAATCACCCACAAGAGCTACCTTCTTGTGAGGACAATTTTTGACTAAATACCCTTCCTTTTTGCATGAAAAGCACTTAAATCTCCAAGTCTGTAGCCGAGGGAATGGTGATGGAATAACTCCTATTCTCTGATGTTGAGGCTTGATACTTTTATTTTCAACCTCTTGAAAAATGCCTGTTGCGGTTGTCCTCTTCTTCATAGGGAAAATTCTGACAAGGTGTCCCACTTTATGGCATGAGAAACATATTTTCTTAGTCGTGTTCTTTCTATGAATATGTGATTCATCACACTGAAAATCTCTATACCTCTCCGATTGTTGCGAACTGAATTGTGAGGAAGTTGTTCCCGTTTCAAGTTGTTGGTGTCTAACATATGACTTAGGTGGTTGTGCCCTGATCTTCCCACTGAACTTAAGTGGGTTAGGCCTCTTGAACTTGGTTAGTCTCGCTTGTCCTTGAGGTTGACTGGCAGAAGTAGTGGTTGGAACTGCTCCAGCAGCATCCCATTGATGCGTTGTGGCCTGATGATTTTGAGTCATCACTTTATCCTGTTGTGGTATCGCCTTTGCCTCCATTCTAGAAGATACAACATCCAAGTCCAACTTTGAGGAAGGAGAAAGAGAGGAAGGAGGTCTAGAAGTCATTCTAGAACACACAAAGGACTTAAAAGAATTATCTAGAGCTCAAGGCAACTATAAAATCTACAAGGATAAGATGTGAAAGGAAAAGAATCTAACATAAACCTAATCATATAATAGGACAAGTAACAACATAAAAGTTCAATATATGAGTTCTAAAGTTCACCAAAACAGACATCTCAATCTTAGGAGTTATATCGATCAAAATTACCAAACACTAAAATAAAATACTTCACACACATTCTTACTTAATACTAACATTAAATTTCATAAAAAAAAATCTAATTATTCAAGCAAAACATATCCTTCAAATATATTTTAAAACAAAACATTAAGATGAAAACCTCTCTTGATTAAGTCATGAGTGTGCACCCTCATCACTCCATCAAGATTCCTTTCTGTCTTAATTATTTCATTCACATACATCACAATCAACTTAACTCAAATACACTCAAACTTCACATAAAATAGTTACATACGCAGTTAGAAATATATTACCTATTCCTCTAAACAAAAGCTCAATGAAATTCACACGCAGAAGAAACACAATATGCTCACTACCCTCAGGTCATCCTAAGGATGAACTGCTTTGATACCATAAATGTAACACCCCAAAAATAACATGCATAAAACTAAACATTCTACTAACCATCATTAAAATTCATCAACATACAATAATCCTTTAAACTAAAGTATTTAAAAATTCTACCTTCAGAATTATACTAAAACATAATTACAAATTATCTTCAAATTATTTTTCAAATTTAGCTTATGCCTAAGAGCACTAGTCATTCCAAATGATCCTCCACAGACCCATCTGCAACACCATCTGCTCCCGTGCCAAAAACACGATCATTGCAAACAAATATCAAAACACAAGTACAACAAAACAAAGGGTAAGCTAACCAAAATTTTAATAATACTTGAGTATTTCAATTCAAACACAAATATTAACACCACTCAAGTCTTTCATTTAGTTACATGCACCATCACAATATAAGACACTGACACACTATAAACTTGACTCTACTTCCGGAAGACTCGTGCATTGAATAGACCTCGAGATGTGCACATGTCATACGCTGTGAACCCACACAGCCTCCACACAAATGAATCATCAATCATGTATGAAAGGGTTAGTCCCACTGAGACTTTCTTGGCCAGCTATATTTCAAGCTGCAGTCACCCAGTTTAGACCTCCTTCGACTCTCACCACCTAGTAATAATCGTCTATTTGATTCATACTACTAGTAGAGTCAGGATATCAATCATTCACCCTATCCTTAGACAATGCACTTCCTAACTAACCCAGACACGGGTGTTTTCTTTCTTGAAAACACTATGCCTAGGCTTTGACAAACTTTATCAACACTCTTACCAATATCACATTACAACGTAGATCTCTACTCATGCATTCATTCACTTTTAAATCTCAATCTCCACTTCAATCTCAACATTTAAAGAAATCACTAAACTATCAATATAATTGAACTTAAATTATCAATTAATTGGTTTTACTAAATACATACATTGCATTCCAAAGAGCTAAACATTCAGAAACAAAAAGCAAAAAAAAAATAAATCTTTTTTTAGCTTGGGCGAGACCAATTTCGCCCTGACGAAAATACCCCTCGCCTGAGTGAAAAAAATTATCGCTTGGGCGAAAGTAATCCAGAGAGCAAGGTCTATTTTTTCCTGAGCGAAAATACTCTCGCCGAGGCGAGAATACCTCATCACTTGGGTGAAAGATTTCTCGCCTAGGCGAAAGCACTCCAGAGAGCACACTTGCTCCAGGGGCTTCCTCGCCTGGGTGACTGTACCCTCGCTTGAGTGAACTACTTTCTCGCCTGGGCGAGTAATTTTCCGCCTGGGCGAAAACAGTCCAGAGAGTATACTTGCTACTCGAAACCATTCTCGCCTGGGCGAGATGATGTTGCCTGGGCGAATTATGCAGAAAATTCAACAGAATTCACGATACCAGAGTTACCATGCATGCCTCAGATGACTAAATTGGATGAAAATCAAGCCAAATACACGATGAATGATCTACCTTTGCACAAATTATCTATTCAACAAATCAACATATCATCAATTTTCACATAACTATCTCATACATGCAACATTCAATTCAACATTTCCAACCTGCAGGAAACTTTACCAGATACAAATTGTACAATTACTACCATCATTAACTTCTCTATTCAAGACTTAAATTTGTAAATCAAACAAGCACTAAGGTTAGCCTCCCTTACCTGAATTGCAGTTGAAATTCTCTATAACAATCCCAATAGCCTATGGTCCTCAGGAACTCGAATCTGCATTAAAGGACCTCTAATCAACGATCAGACTAACAGACTATGAAGCTGAGTTCACAGAGCCACCGTCTGATGGCTCAGAGGCCACATGCAAGCTCAATAAATAGAGGAAAGCGAAAACCTAAAACTGACTCTAAGAGAAGGGGCAGAAAATGAACTTCCTCTATTGGAGATTCTGATCGGATAGACTTGCTCTGTTCTCCGCCACAAGTCCAATGGTGGGCTCCACTTGAGAAACTGATGGAAGACAGACGCGAAGTCTTAGAGAGAAGTTAGAGAAGAGGGAGGTCAGAGGTTCTAGAGAGATAGTGGCTCAAGTGGGAATGAGACTTGATTACTAACTTTTTCTTATAAATACATGTTTTCAGTTTAATAATATAATAATCAAATGATCATTCCACTTTTACCACTTCTACTCAGATGATAGATTTTCTAGGTTGTTACAACCGGAATATAATTACAATTAATCATGTTTTAAATTTTAAATGAGATTGAATTTTAAAATTTAATATCTATAACAATCAATAATAAAGAATTTGTTTAATTAGTTTCCTATTTACACACTCTATTGCTAATTTTACTTTTATAAACTCAGTTTATTTTATTATCTATGGAAACTACTTGGGATGAACAGTAATTATTCCAAAATGTTTCTATTGTGTAATTATAATATTATAAAAATTAATAAAGAAATTTGTTTTTTATAATTACCTCTTTTATTGATTTTATTTTAATAATCATCATAATATTTAATTTTTTATTATCACAAGAAAAAAGTGGATACATAGTGGGTACAAGTGTACGTGTTTATTATACTAATATTACATTGAGTTTGTAGATAGTTAATTAAAAAAACTTTGTTTATTTTCTTTCTTTATTGATGTTTATCATTATTGTTATCGTCGTAATTTGGTATTAAAATGATTTTTTTATTTAAATTAATATGTTCACCGTTATAGTTTTTTCATTCTAGGTAGTCAAAGATTTTCAATTGAATCTACCGAACAATTACAGATATTTTTAGATGTTATGCTTAGATTTTTCTGTCAAATGAATCTAGGGAGAAAATCACAGTTAATTCTTATGTTTCGTTAAATGTACAATCACAGCAATTAATATAACATTAAGTTATAGTAACTAACAATACTAATAACATGCACGGAAGAGTTACAATTAATCGTATATTAAATTTAAATAGCGTTGAATTTCAAAATTCAATATTTACATCAAGTATAGTAATCAAATTTGGAGGAAGAACTATTATTCATTCTTATTTTAAATTCAAAAAAAAAAATGAAGAAGATTGTGGTATGATCCTATTATCTTATTTTAATAGTAAGAATAACTTTAGGATATGTAGGAAAGACTATGAAATAACTCTATATTTATAACATATTATATAATCCTAAATTAAATAGTCTTAAAGTCATTTTGGACCTTATTACCTAAGCTGTATGAATCTATATATAACTAAGGACTTTCATAATTTATTTTGATAAAAAATGTGTTGTTTTCTTCAACTAAATATTTTTATTATATTTTTCACTTTTAAAAAAAAATCATTTATAGAAGGAAGATTGCTGTTTTTTGGAGAGAAAAAAAAACGGAAAAAGTGTGATATTATGTTAGTATTATTTATTTAATATTTAGAACGATGAACATGAGGCTTTTTGTACTTTTCAAAATGTAAATAATGCTGTTGATGGATTGACGTTTACCAAATTAAATTTTGCAGCTTTTTTCTTTGTGGAGTTGGCCATTCTTTTTTTCATTCATTCTGTTGTGGTTCAAATAAGGAAAAATTTTCTTTGAAAGTACAATATCTTTTTCATTTTGATTTTTCTAATGCCCTTACCCTAATCCTCATCATTAGATTTGACTGATTTGATGTTAGAAACTGAAATATCGTTGGACCCACCAAGAAACGACATTTTCAGAAAATATAAACATCAAATTAGAGAGAAGGGATGTAGAAAATAAGGATGAAAGGAAAAACATGCTCTTGTTCACACTTCTTCTGCTCTGTCACATCCGTACTAAATATTATTGCGGACGTGTTGCATAACAGGATTACATTTCTTCTTTCATTCAGATATTCTTTTTAGTATTTTACTTTTTTAGTAATTTCCATTTTATTTTTTTTAATTTAAAATTCTATTTTCCATCCTTTAAAAGTGTAAAACAAATCAATTTCGTTATTCTATCAACTTTTTATTTTGCCTTCATCAAACTCCATAGTGGCTATCCACAAACATACTTTTGGAATGAACTTATGGACAAACATTGTATAGGTTATGAACCACGCGCATTATTTAAATTATTTATGAACTTAATACAAGATTCAATCAATATATACATATTCATTTAATAATATAAAATTTATAAATTAAATACAATTTAACCAAATTGAATACAATTCAATCAAATTAAATACATTTTATAATAATTTTAATAAATTGTAAATGTTGAAAAATTAATTATATTTTTTATTTATTTTAAATAACTTAATTTAGATATAAAAAATCTATAAATACAAATCAATGTTATAAAGAGTATTCACTCAATCTTTATATACATTTATAAATTTCTTTACTCTTACTAATTTGAAAAGAAATCTTCTACCAGTAGATCTCTTCTTCATATTCAACAAAATCTAACAAACATTATAAAACAAAATACAATTAAGTCAAAATTTTGTTTCTTCAAAATTAATCTCGAAAAGTCCTAACTCAATTCTATAATAATTTATATTATAGGAACACAATTAATTTAAACATGGTAAACATTATATTAAAATGAACTATTTTAGAATAAAAATATTAATTTGCTTGCGAAACTTACTTAAGTATCATATTGATTCATTTTAAAGTTTAAAATACCCAAAATAAATTACTAAAAACATAAAGTGATAAAAGAGTATTATTGTTTTCGATAATATGGAATTGTGAAGAATGGATATTAAGGTTGATTAGACAAGAATGAATGGGGTGATGAATAGGAGTAGCATGTAAAGTGAGTGGCCCAAAAGGCAACGGTTGGTAGCATTTATTGGTGAACTGGTTCATGTTGAAACATATTTATTGGATACTGCGAAAATATACCTCGTCGGCCCAATAAGGCAATAAGTAGCATTAAAGGTGTTAGCTAAGACTAGATTAAACAATATTGAACACAAAAACAAAGAGATTAGCTAACATAATTATTGAAAAAATCACAATTAATGAACAACCATATGAGTTGGTGAACCGACGTACGGAAAAGAGGCTCATTAAGTGCCCACGAGAACACCAATTTAGATTAATTTTATTTTTAGGACTAGCATGGACTACATTTTATACAAAATAATTATTTACGGAAATATTAAAATGAACAAAACTATAAGTAATTTAAAAAATTATGATAATATAAAACAATACAAAATTAAAAGATGTATTAAATTAAGTATGTCTTAACTATTTTAAATTTTGAAAATTTTCCTCGTAAATTATTCGAAGACAAATTGGATTTTTGCTATTCCTTATATGTTATTACAATATTCAAACATGCACATAGAGAAATGGGTAAAATATAACAAGTGTTCATGGGAAGAGAAAATAATAATATAATTATAATTGTTGTAACTTATCTTTAATTAGAATTCTCATATTTTCTTACTTGAAAAAATGATATTTAAAAAATTGTTAAACAACACACTATTAAATAGAAAAGTGAAAGTAATTAATTTACATATTTATAATATCAGGAAGAATATTAGATTTCAGTTTATGATTTTAACTTTCAATTACTGACGTGTGTACTATTGTATAAAACATTATAACATAAAATATTTTGAAGGAAATCTATCAGATCTGAAAAGCAAGTAAATGTAAATTTTCCTACTTACACTACAAAACAAATATGATATTTATGATAATTAAAATTATAAATTTTAACAACTCAATTTTTTCATAAATGTAACTTTTGACAATTAAAAATAACCATTAAATTTACCTATGTTAAAAACACTTTGTGACGAAATATTTATTTCAGATGTTACAATTTGATATTTCATATATGTTATTTCAAATAAATTTTTTTGAACGAGATCTATTAGATTTAAAACAAAACAAAAAAGCTATAAATATTTCTTCTTAAACCAAAACAATATGATATTTATTATAGTTAAAATTAAATTTTAATAATTAAAATTTCTGACAATTAAATTAATTATCAAATTTATACAGACAAAAAATGTATAAAAATATATTTTAAACCTGATAATTTTGTTGGAAAAGGAAAAAATTTACTGGTGATGAAGAACCATTATAAATTACATTTCTATTCTTATTTTTCTCATTTTCTTCTTGTTTGAAATTGAAATACATTTTACTCTTGTTTTTTTTATTATTTAAAATATATAATATTTTATTATCGTTTAACACTTAAAATTATGTTTAAATAATGTTGATACATCATGGGTATTCTCTGCATATTGTGAATTAAAATCAAATCATATTAACATAATTAAAAAAAATACACAAAATGTTAAATTATATTAAATTATATAATAATATTATTTAATATATTTTGTTGACTTTCTTTCTTTTTGTGAAATTAAAATCATATAATTTTAACGTAATTATATTTAAAAATATATTTTTATTTAACATACAAAATATAAAATAAAGTACTAGTTGGTATAATATTTTTTAGTAAAGTTATTTTTTTAATCTGTAAAATATTTTCTTAAACTAACAATTTCCTCTTTCAATTGAGAATTTCTATTGAATCAATCTTTAAGATACCGCACCTTGTAATATTAAATCAATATTATGATGAACCATCTTTTTCTTAAACAGCCAATAATAAATAAAATAAAATGGATCATTTCAAGGATAACCTAATCTTTATCTAGCTCAAAAGGATACACAAATATGAAATCTAACTTATGAATCATTTTCAAATGTTGAACTAATAATATATAGATAATATCCAAAACATTCACTTTCAAGATAAGTTTAAAAACACATACATGTGAAACTAATGTCATAGAGATTAACCACCACAGAATATTAAGATTTAAAATAATGAATTGGATTACTCATATACTAATCTTATTATACATAGCAGACTCTCCCTTCACACTGAAGGTCTGAACAACCTTCATATGACCTCGTTGTTCTCTTCTTGTAAACTTCATCCTAAGTTCCATATAATTTTGTGGTGAACTGTAATGTAATACTATACAAAATGGTTTTAGGTTGCGGGCTGAATTGGTGTCTTAAACTCTCAACCTACTCAGTCCAGCCAAATTGAAGGGCCATGGGTAGGATGGAATAAGCGGAGAAACTCGTTTTTTTTTTTTTTTTCAATTAATCATAATAAAAAAAATAATTTTTTATTATATTATTTGAAGGATAAAAATATGTAACATATTTGAAACTTAAACTATTAACACCAACCGTTTAAATTATAATGATTGATTGATTATAATAGAATAATTTACCTATGCAAAAGTAATAGTTGTTTTAATTTATTTAATTAAATACATTAACTAATCAATTAAAATATTTATTTAATTAAATGTGATTTTAATATATATATATATATATATATATATATATATATATATATATATATATATATATATATAAATGAAAAATAAAATAAAAATAGGTGAACCGGTAACTACCTCTAACCAGACCAGCTAAAATTTTGAGCTTGCCTAACGATGGCGAGCTAGTGTGTACTATCCCGATCTTAGCGAACCTCATTCAAATGGGAAAAACTGATCCTGTTTTGCTATTGATACTTTTACTCATTTCTTGTGTGGTTTTTTCATATAAATAAAAAGTACTCAATAAGTTTATGAAAAAAATGAGGAAATTACATTTTAAAGTTTGAATAATATATACTATAATTTATTTTGAAATAAACACACTTTAAAGTAAAAAAACACAACTAATTGTACTTACACATGTTTATAAAAAAATACAATAAAAAAGTATATTATATATGAATTTGTAACAAATATCCAAAAAGTCCTTACAAGTTTTCTCATTAAAGACTTAAGAAATGAGTTTGTAAGAAAACTTTAGACACATCAACTTGTCAAATACACTAATTTATGATAGAATAAAAATAAGTTCAATTTAGATTCTTAATCACTTATAAAAATAAATGAAGTGCAAATAAGTGATGAATTGATTTAAAAGAAAGGTTGATACAATAAAATAGTGGATAAAATTTTGATATAAATAAAAAGAAATTTTAAGATTTAATGATATGATATGTGTGTTGAATGATGTAAAGATTAAAAAATGATTTTAGAAAAAAACACATAAGAACAAATTAAGCATATATCTAGATACAATAAAGATGTATCAAAACTTAAAAGAAATATTTTGATGGGCTAAGATGGATGATGAAGAAAATAATAAAATGTCTAATAACATGTTTAATTTATCAAAAAGTTAAGTTAGATCATCAAAAGTTAACATGAATGTTATAATCTTAAAATATACCTAAGTGAAATAGGATACAACGATGAATTTTATAATTAACTTACATGAATAATTAAAAAAATTGATTTCATAACTTAAATAAGTTAACAAAACTTATTCACTTTTTACTTATTAAGTATTCATAAAAAGACTAACTTAATTGTAGTTAAAAAATATTGTAAGATTGTATAAAGTTTCGTTCAATATTATATCTGATATGGATCCTAATTTTAATTTTAATAATGAAAAAAGTTAGATGGAGACTAAACTTCATTTTATCTCAACTTGGCATCCCAAAACAATATTCTTTCATTTATTATTTACTCTCTTAATATTTACCCTCTCTCACCAACTTTATATGAATATAAAAAAAGTATAAACACTATTAAAATGTATAATTAGCAATTAAATTCATCATATTTACTTTTCTTAATAAAAGTTATTAATTTATGTACGTTATAATAGATTATTATTAAGATAGTTACAAGGTTAAAAAGAATGATCGAAGGAAGATGGTATCACAATTTCTTTGAAGTAAAACTGTGAATAGCATCTTAATGCATTTATAAGTTAACTTTATTTTTTACAAATATTTAGTTTTATTTACAGTACAAAACTTTATACAAATAGGTTTTATAGGTCATGTAGGTCACACAAAAATACCATTCTGCCGTTTCCAGATGATCAAGGTTGTTCTTCTGCATACAACAACAAAAGTATAATATAATTTTTTCAAATAGTTAAAATAATAATCTCAATAATGTTACAATATACAGTTGAAACCACAAATTAAATATTATAAAAATATAGTTTGTTTTTTTCCAAAAACATTTGAAAATAAAAATACATAACTAATAATTATATATTTATGATACATAGCTAATAATATTAATTTATCCAAAATTAGAATTTTAATTTGCGAACAAATTAGCTTTAAATAGTAAAAAGCTATTTTATTTGTTCTAAAATATTTATGGTATTTATAAAAACAAAAACTAACATCATTATGAGATCCAAGGGGAAGTTAAAATTATGAAGTATAGATAAGGTTATTTATAAACTAATTGAATTAAGTACAAAGTGAATGGCAAATACATTTAATTACCAAACCTTCCATTCCTTAATATTCCAGCGCCTGGTAAACTAGTGTGGTTATGTAAAGTTTCACATTTCATTTCTGGACGCTTCTCCAATATTCTTTTTTTATGATAAAAAGTGTGCGAGGAAAACAATTTTGTAAACTTTGAAAATGCAATTGGGAGGAACTTTGATCCTATAAATTCGTATATTTTTAATTACACATGAATATAATAAAAGATATATTTAGCCATTTTAAATTAAATATTCCAAAATTAATTTAAATTATTAAATGTAACTAAAAATATATTTAAGTTAGTTTAAATTAAATCATTCCGAATCATTTTACAGAATTTCTTGCTTTGAATAATTTCCTATATAAACATTTACAGAAAAAGTTACATAATCAAGTAAAAAATATATTTTAAAAAAGTCATAAATAAGTGTTAGAAAAACTAACTTACACATAAATTAACCATTGTTTTTTTATAAACGAAATTATTCCAACGTATTTTTTATGGAAAAAGACATGTTTTTTTAATGAAAAATAGTAGAGCTTTGAAGTCAACGCTGATTAAAAGCAACTTTGTGTTCTTGGCACATCGCACTAAGCAAGAAATCATGGAGGTGTTCGAGGCACTGGGATCTCGATCACATAGCTTCTCCCTCTTCCGACGTGCACCCATCTCTTCCACAGAGCACCCTCACAATCATTTCATACCCATTTCGCCAAAACTCAGTGGAAACACAACGCTGTCGGTGGCAGCGAAGAAAAAGTTAAGCATCGAAGGTTTGAGCGAAGAGTTGACCACCATAGCCTCTTTGAACCTTGACTTCGCACCCTCGCGGAGACGGGTCCGTGCAGCTTTCACCGAGGTGCATCAGCAGCTGGACCATTTCTTATTCAAGGTTAGTTCTCACCAATTCATCATTGGCTTTGGTTGCAGCGGTTCCATCTTTCAGATTTTTGCCTTGTTAAAGAATCACTCATTTATTTTGATTTTTCAATCTCTTTTTGGGTTGGCAAACTAGGCTGCTCCTGCTGGGATCAGAACTGAGGAAGTAAGCCTTTTCTGTTTTTGGCAAACATTCTCTGTGGGGACATACTTTCTTTTGTTAGTTTGGTGAAAAACATGATCAATTTGGTTGCTTGTTTATTAGTGGTACGAGAGGAACTCCAGGGGATTGGAGATTTTCTGCAAAAGCTGGATGCCTGAATCTGGCGTTCCACTCAAGGCTGCTTTGTGTTTCTGTCATGGATATGGCAGCACTTGCACTTTTTTCTTTGAAGGTGGTTTGCCATAATTACATGCCTTAAACCCTAAGATATTTTTTACTCAGTCTAATGATAAAAATTTGGTCATTTGGTCTCTCCTTTAAAAAAAAAAAAAAAAAACTTGTAATCTAATACTATGAGTTTTAGTATTTAATTGAGGCAAGTGATGCATTATGATCAATGTAACTCGTCTCATCTGGTGGGAGAAGTGAGTAAAGCTTTTGTTGTTCTTGTACATTTGTAATGTAGTTGAGTGTCTGTTTTACTTACAGTTTTGGTCCTGTTAAATATTATGAGTTTTGCATTGAACCCTTTAATTAGACAAAACAAGCAAAAAATTACAGAGACTGTATAGGGAAGAAAAATATTCACGAGGACTAAATAACAACTTCTTAAGAATGGGAAACCAATCAGAAAAGTCATGATGTTTAGAGTTCAATTTCATTTTAAGTAGCTAAGTTGCCCTTTGAGGTATGTTGTGCTATCAACTTTTATCAAAGCTTGAAACTTACCAAAAGTAACAGGGGGAGTATTTGAATTTTTATTCAGGTATTGCCAAAAGAATAGCTGCTTCTGGGTATGGTGTTTATGCTATGGACTATCCAGGTTTTGGTCTATCTGAAGGATTACACGGTTATATACCAGATTTTGATGATTTGGTTGATGACGTTATAGAACATTATACAAAAGTCAAAGGTAAGACTTTTTGGCATCCATGATGTCATATTGATCACTGCTTATAAATTTGTAATCTTTCATAATTTCAATTGACAGATAGGCCTGAGGTGAGTGGGTTGCCTCGGTATATAATGGGGCAGTCTATGGGTGGAGCAATTGCTCTTAAGGTTCATTTGAAGGAACCAAACACTTGGGATGGAGTAATCCTTGTTGCACCAATGTGTAAAGTAAGCCATTCCTCTGTGTTGCAGTTGATGTCACCCACTTCAGTATTATAATTTTCATGTTCTTGTTCATTCTATAGTTTGAGAGCGCTGAACTGTTTTATTCTTATCATGCCTTTCTCATCTCTAAGGTTCAATTTTGCTTGTCTGAAGGCTCTTTACCCTCAAAAATATATATTGGCAATAAACGTTGCCACGCCTTAAGTTTTCTGAAGTTGGACATGCATCCATCATTTGAAGAATAGCCTTTCTGGGAATATATTTGAATTTGTATCAGATAAACCCTGATTTATTCTTGTTTTGGTGCCAAGATCGCAGAGGGCATGCTACCATCAACTGCAGTTTTGAAGGTTTTAAGCATTCTGTCTAAAGTGATGCCAAAGGCAAAGCTGTTCCCACACAAAGATATATCAGGGCTGACTTTCCGAGAACCTGGCAAGAGAAAAGTGGTTGATAATTTTGTCAACCTCTAAATGTTCCATGCTTACAAGTTGAAATGATCAAGTAACATGCACCCTTGCCTTAATTCTTATATAGTGATTTCAAGTGCATGATCGAAAGTGGCTGAAGCATGAGCTGATCCACAGTATCTTCTATCATTGAACTGCTGTGAACTTTGAAAAAACTTGATGCAAAACTAGTCCCTGAAAGTTTGCATGTACAAACTAATTATAGGACTTGATTGTTTCCTTTATAGGCCGGTTACAATGTTATTTCTTATGACGATCCAACACGGTTGAAAACTGGCATGGAGCTTCTAAGTGCCACTCAAGAAATTGAGTCACAGTTACACAAGGTGGTTACTTTTTGCTTTCGCTCCCTTTTGTAGTTCTGTTACATGTTATTTTGAAGAACAACTTGTGGATTTTTGCATGCAATAACTGTCATATAGATTGGAAAAGTTTTTATCCATTGAGAGCAATGCAGGTTTCAGCTCCATTATTGATTCTTCATGGAGCAGCAGATAAGGTGACAGATCCATTAGTGAGCCAATTTCTTTATGAGAAAGCTTCTAGCAAGGATAAGACACTAAAGATCTATGAAGGAGGTTACCATGGCATCTTGGAAGGGGAACCTGATGACAGAATTTTTGCTGTCCATAATGACATTATCTCATGGCTTGATTTTAGGTGCTCACTTGAATGAGGCACCACCAACATATTTTTTGATCTTAGCCAACAGACAACCTTATCAATTTCACAAAAGTTATCTCACAGGAATGACATCTCTTATTATGGTAGCTATATGTAAATGTCAATTAAGCTTCCTATCTTATCAGAGACCCATTATGAATTTAACCTTATAATTTGGTCATTGGCTTTTCAAACTAGGTGTAATCCATTATTTCCTTTCTTGTGAGTTGTGAGATTATCTGTGAAATTAACTGTTCAGGCGGAAAAGAATAAAATAATTTTTTACACTAATATTTGTACACAATCTTTGTGAATTATTTGAAAGGTAAAGAAAGGAAAAAAAGGAAAAACTTAATTTTTGACAGAAATAATGTGAATAACTATAATACTTTGGCACTCCAACACTAAAATATATTTATTTGATACTAAAATAAATTATTATTGTATAATTATATAATGTTTTATTAAGAAAAACTAGTATTAATGGAAGTAATAGTGAACTTTTTCTTTATTAGGTGAAACAGATTTGTTTGTCATTTCTTATTTTTATTTTTTTTCATACTAAGCTGCTATTCTATTGCCAAACAAATTAACATTATTTAAAATCTAAGATATGAGCTTTTCTTTTTTACATTATTATCATGGAATATCTATCAATTTTGTAGACTATTAATCTCCATAGAATAATTGAATTACTATCTTTAATAAAATTTTCCTTAAAAAAATAGATAAATAAAAATTGAATAAAAAAACACTAAAAAATGTTTATATTATTTTACATAGAAGAAACATAAATATTTAAATATTAATCAAAATACTAGGATTTTATTATAATTATGTTAATATGCGTAAACAGAGCAATAAAATGTCTATTCTAATAATAATTAATTGATAAAGAGAAAACAAAAACCATAAATAATAATTTATTAAGACATGTTTGAATAAATTTCTTCTCATAATAAGAAGGAAAAAAATAAATTAATCTTCTCATAAGATAATGTACAAATTAAAAAAAAAAACTTTTAAAAACACGTTTATAAAATAATTTTTATACAAGCTAATTTTTATAAAAAAATGAATTTAGTTTTTCTTTTTATTAACTATTGTAGAAATCTTTATTGAGGAGTTTATCTACGTAAACAATTAGTATGAAACTATTTTCTTAACATATACTTAAATTACATATTTGGTTATAAAATATTTTATTTTTTTAAATTTGTTAAATTAATATTTATTTGAAACAAAATAAATCATTTCTATTTAATGTTTCCTTCAATTTATTTTCATACTGATTAGGACGTTGGTACGAAAATAAATAGCACAAGACAAGTAATTTGGAAGATTTTTGTAAAATAAATATTTATTGGACAAGCAAAAAATATATTATGATGGAAGACAAAATTCTGTGTGGATGGATCTCGCTAAACAATGGTTTTGTGAAAATTAACATTTGTGTATTAGTAATGGTTGATAACGTTCATAATAATACTCTATAATTTAAGTATAGTATTTTTTAAATATTTTTATTTAACTATATATTTAAAAAATAATTTGAGTTCTTTATAATTTGATCTTTTATCTTTAATTTAAGTTTATATATAAAAAATAAAACAGAAAATAATATAAATATTTTACTAAAATAAAAAGTATTATATTTCTCAGTTTCTTTGTTCTAACCTTTAAGAAGAAGAAAAGAAACTGCCGGAGTAATACTATGCAAAGAGACATTTTCTGTTAGCTTTGGTCTCACCCACCCTCGCACAAGCAGTGGCATCTAAGAAACAAGCACCATGTCACTTCTTAACCAGCTTTTTAACAGAGGCGTTTTTGGAACTCGATGGTGATTTTCCATTGCTTATAAGATTTAACTTTTCTGATTTTCATAAAAATACTTGATTTTAGGTTTTGGGTGTTTCTATGTTACTTGATTTTATCGTATGCTTGCTCAAATTATAATTGAAGTGTTTATCGTGTCAAATTCAATTTCGGTTTTGACTCATTAGGGTTTCTTTACTTTCTTGAAACATGTAAGATATTAGGGTATATCCTATGTGTATAGCTAGATTTTGGAGGGTGTTGAGGAAAGTGAGCTATTCTGATGAAAGAGCACGGATCCTTGGTTGATGGATGGTTTCCATGACTGTCCTTGTTGTGTTTGTAATTATTCAAAAGGTTGCTTTGAACTTTGGATTTGAATGAATGTTCTATAGGTTGTTCTCCGAAATGTCTATCTAATGCGAAGTACTCCTGTGAACATTCTGCTTTTCGTTCTTTTTCATCTTGTAGCAAAACATGCCTGAACCTCGCAATTTCACGCATTAAGCTGCTACAGAACAAAAGAGATGTACAACTGAAACAAATGTGCAAGGAGATAAGCCAATTCTTGCAGGCTGGCCAAGAGGCAATTGCTAGAATTCGGGTAATCCTTCAAGGGTTGGTTAATAGCTGCTAGTATCTGGATCTTTTCTCCCTGAGTTGTGATGTGCCTTCTGTGAAATGTGTTGATTTAAATAGGTGGAGCATATTATACGAGAACAAAATATATGGGCTGCATATGAAATATTGGAGTTGTTCTGTGAATTTGTTCTTGCACGTGTACCTATAATTGAGAACCAGAGGTAAGTCCTCGGGTCATATTAGTACTTATTGACACTCGCATCATGCTGTGTATTTTCTCTATGGTTGAGGGGCATGAACTTCAGCACTCGTGCAAATCAGATTGTGTTTTCAATGCTATTTTTCACAAATGTGAAATAGATTCATCTTTCTGTATCTTTCTGCTTCACTAAATTTTACTAGTGATATGCTTTTCTCAACACATCAGAAATCAGAAACATGGAAAGTCTGTGTACACTATTGGCAGTATTTTGGTGAAGCTAACAGTGTATAATATATTAGATGGCCTCTATTATCAGTTGAAACTCAAGTAATTGTAATTTCATCGTTTTTGAATCTTAAAGGGGTTAAAATATATATTTTTGAACATAGTATTAGAATCTTATGATTTGCAATTTGAATAACATGATTTGACTTTGATATGATTTGAATATTTGCATCAAGAGATAAAGTTGTGGATGACTATGAATCTCATAAATTACGGTGAACCAATGCAATTCCGTATACAAAAGAAAAGAAACTAAAGGAGTACTACTATATATACAGGTCCTTTTTTATTATTCAGATGTTTTAGTTTAATTCTTCTAAAATAGGGGTTCCACGTTGTCACACACTTATTCTATCTATTGTATTTGGCTGCACCATTGCTGTTTTAAGCCTTGTAAAATATAGGTTTCAAACACTAGGTTATAACTTGTGATTCTGTTCTGTGACTTTTTGTCCTCTTTTAGTTTAAAATTATTAGATATAGCCTATGTAGCACGGATACTGACACCTCAACACGTGTTATCTTCAAAATGTAGGATACAGAGACACAACTATAATAAAAAAATGAATCTAATTCATCTATCTAAAATCCAAAAAGTGAAAAGAAATATATATAATCTAATATTCATGATAATATATAGGATTTGTTTCTTATTTCTATAATGATAATAGAAATTTATGTAGTAAGTTTATGAATTTTTAGAAAATTATTGTATTAGTCCTTTTTAAAATTGTATTGAGACCATGTTAGAATGGTCAGATATCTAAAAAAATGTCTTTTTGAATGGGCACTTAACCAATACGATACGTGTCGGACGAGTGTCGATGTCCAATACGTGGCGGACACGGAATACACCATTTAAGAGACGTGTCGGAGCTTCATGTAGCTCTATTCATTATTTAAATGATGTATTTCGAGTTATTCTTTGTTATGTCACTAAATTTTACAATTTCATACAGTTTATGAATCAATGGAATAAATAACAATAAAAGCATATTTCACTAGGTGAGGTTGGCTACTTGGATTACAAAATGCCATTCGGTTGAATTAAAATAATTTTTTTATAATATTGTTTACCATGAGATCCCTGGAAACAATTTTCTCCAATGTCCTTCTTTGTCTCTCGCTTTTCACAGGGCTAAAAACTGTATAATCTACTCTCCTCACTGCTGTTTTCAGTGACTTTTGTGAATCTACTCTCTTCACTTGTATGATTTATAATCATGATTAAAAAATTAGAATAACAATTTGCAATATGAATTGTGATTCAATGACCTTGTTTCTGAACTTAAATGGGGTAAAATGTATGGTTTTAAACTTGGTTCACCAAAATTGTTTTTAACATAACATTAGGGAGGAATAGGTTACTTTACCTATAGTTGTATAACTTTTTTTTTTATATTTGTATGTGTTGTGTCTGTGTACTGACCCTGTCCATACTGAAATATGTGACACTTTAATATGTGATGTCTGAACTTTCAAATGATACATGTTACTTGAAGTTTATTTAAGGAGACTATTAGCAACTAAATAAATAAATGATTCTACTGGCATTTATTGATCTTCCATGCATTGAATATTTTGAGTTCGCTTTCACTTATAGTCGGTATTTATATACATCACACCAAATCACTTTTAGTATAGAGAATATTCATTTTCATAAAGGATTTGAGTTTTCAAACATTTGCACCTTATACAATTTAAAGCAAAATGTGTTTTAGTCAAACTTGAAGCCTTCCTTCTCCACATGATAGGGAGTGCCCCACGGAATTACGAGAAGCCATTGCAAGTATAATTTTTGCTGCTCCTAGATGTTCAGATGTACCAGACTTGTTGCACATCAAGAACTTGTTTACCACTAAATATGGGAAAGAATTTGTCTCTGCAGTATCGGAACTTCGTCCTGATTCAGGCGTGAACCGCACGGTGATTTATCTTTAATTGCAGCTTCTGAGTAGAAAACTGTTACAGCTTCTAAACAAGTGCATTCTATCATAAGTCCATCTGTTCTTCTGATATGATATTTTTCAGATCATTGAAAAGCTTTCAGTTACTGCTCCACCCGGAGAGGTAAAACTCAAGGTCTTGAGGGAGATTGCAGAAGAATACAATATAGCATGGGATTCTTCTAAAACCGAGGCTGAATTTAGGAAAAATCATGAAGATCTTCTGGTAATATTATCAGTGGATGCCTTTCTTCCTTCATTATTTTACATTAAAAATATTATCTTCTACTAGATTCATGTGATATCATACATGTCATTGAAAATAGATAGCATCTGTATAACCAATAAGTTCTCACTCGTCTAACTATAGTGGTCTACTACCATCTTTATCCCTGACACTGACCCCAGAAATTACTGAGAATTAATCTCAGGGTACTTGGGTCTTCGAGTGATAGTAGTTCTACCATGAGCATTGGGAAGTGACTCTAGCTATTGAGGGTATTTGTCTTAAATCTCCTCACACATCTTCTGTATATGTCATAGATATTCTACAAAGTTTAGGTTGATTGTCAATTGTCTACCACAACCTTCACCTTTTATATGGGCTTGGTACTATGTAAAGAATTGCAACAAGGATCAAAGTGGGCAGGTTTATAAGTGAGATACTCCGTGAATGCACGAGATCTCGAGGTTATTTGTTTTTCATCAATTTTTCAAATATCAAGGTGTCTATTTTATTCCAAGTTCCTGGACATTTCGAATTTAGCTTGTTTAATGAGGAGTTTGGTGATTTCCTTCTCATAGACCATTTAGAAGCTTGTTTCTAGACAATGGAAATCTAAATCTTAAATTCACTGACCTACGTATTGTACTTTAGATTTAAACCAAGTGTTGTTGAACTAATATTCCCCGATTTTTGAAGCCAGTATACTTTGCTGTCTACTCTTTTACTGTGGTGTCGGGAATTTGTTCATCTTTTCTTAAATTTTATCATGATTTTCCCGTGTTACCTGTAGGGAGGAGCAAAACAAGTTAGTGCTGGAGTTACGCTTTCTCATGTGCCCAGCAGAAATGGTTCTAATAATTCAGCATCTCGTACTACGGAACCTTCTATCAAGTCTGTGCATGATAAACAAGAATATAAACAACTTGAAGCTCCCAGCCCTTCTAACAATAATTCTTCATTGAATAGTAATGAAATTGAACAGTCACACAAAAATAATGATGTTCCCGCTGGAGATGCTAAAAGTGAGACAAGATTTCTATCTTCTGATGTACTGGAGAAGGCTCGTGCTGCCATTGCTTCTGCGGATCGCGCAACTGCAGCTGCTCGTGCTGCTGCTGCACTAGTCCAGAGTAATTTAGTGCAGAGTAATTTTGGATCATTGAAGCTGGAAGGTAAATAAAATTTCACAGTGATCGTGATAATGGAAAAGAAACGTTAGGAACTAAAAGCCAAGGGAGAAAGTTATGTTCTTTGTTGCGGAGGTGACAGCTTCATACAGTAGTTTTAAGTAATAAGAATTGTGCGGTATGCATTGTATATTCGATATTTTTTATATGTATATCATTGAAACGTAACGAAATACTGAAGAGTGTGAACTTTTCTATATCTTTCCTTGTTCTTGCTACTGGGAATAATTGTGTTCATTTTCACAGTTGTTATACATACTTATCATCTCAGGCATGTTTTATTGCAGGTATGGTATAAACTTTTTGTAGTTGTGATATCATCTACTTTTTAGGTACTGTGGCCTTTTCAAGCCGACATGTGCAAGTGTGACGATAGCTTCATGTGCGATTATATTTGACAGGATAGATTTTTTTATTGACAACCATAGCTTATCATCAGTTATTAGTGGAAGATGTGTTGGACAAAGTGGGCAGTCCGGTTATATTTCAGTGTCTGTCATTTTTAACTCCAGTTGGTCTTGTGGGGAGCTATTTTGGTTCACTTAAAACAATAAAAAAGAATTCTTCAATAATATTTGTTTGGATTGATCTTCATCAAGCATGTATTTTGGAAGTTAATACCAATGTCTTGATACTCTAATCTGGAAGGAATACTTTTCCAGTAAGTAACTTTAAGAATGAATATTCCAAAAGGTATTTTTAATGTTATGCGGTGCGGATAGTAATTATGGAGGTCTAGGAAGCAAAAGCCAATTACTTTTACGTTAATTTTTTCTATCTAGTCCGGCTTGAGTTTTGGGCTTTTGGATTAGGTTTATTTCATCAGTTTTATGGGTATTTCTCCTGCACCTTTATGTTTCTCCTGCACCTTCATGGGGTATGTAAAGGATAAAACTGTCCTCTTTCTGTCACCTCGTGCCTTTGCCACCCCTCTTCTACTGCCGCCGGCCACCTTCAGGTGCTTCTCTATAGAAGAATTGTAGGAGTCCTACAAGAGTGAACATGTCTGCAATTTCAAATATTGAAAAGATAGCCGAAATGGACTTCTTGGCTTTGGAGGGTCCTTCATTCATTCCATTCTTTTCACTTATGCTAGCTACTGCCATTGAAATGAAAAAAGGTATTGAGGCAACACCAACTCTTTGAAGTGGAGTAACGCCAGAAGGGTGGTGAGTGATCTTTCGTAAGAATGACAGAAAAATTGATAGATGGGAATCAGGAGGCACATGAAAAGCAGGGAATAAAAGAACCAAGTTTCAGATATACTAATTGATGAAGTGTTTTCCAGTTCACACGCAATTCAAAAGTTTTTTTTTTTTAGATTTTACAATCTAGAAATTAGTTCTCAATCTGAACTAGACTATTGAACTGCACAATATAAAAAATATTTTTTTTACAAAAAAGTGTTTGAATTGTAAAAGTTTTGAACTGTACAATTCAAAATATAATTTACTTTAAAAGATTATATGATTCAAAAGTTAAAATTGATTTTCGGATTGCATATGAAAGTCAGAATTAACTTCCAAACTACTGGTTTGGATTGTGTAATTTGGTATAGTTCATAAGTTATGAATGGCAAAATTTGAGAAGTGAAGAAGTAGGAATGCAAGGTTTGGGATTTTAATATTTATGGGGTCCAGAAGAAAAGCATAGGAGTGCAAAAAGAAATTACCCTCTTTTAGGGTTATAATTTCTCTTTTTTGTTATCTTATTGGGTGGGTCACTTGTAATCTAGCGCAATATTAGAGTAAAAAGATTATAAGATAAGCCCAAACAATGGAACTGAATAAAGAATGCATTTTTTTTTTCTTAGTCTGAATGAAAACTTAAAAAAAAAATTAAATTAACAAAATTGTTGTCTCTTTTAGAAATTGAAATTCTAAAGTCTTCCTGGAGAGGGGCTTTTAAACAGAGCATAATTGAAAATATATTAAGTCTATAGAAATGTAAAATGGTTTATACTGTTATGAAATAACATATTTTGATAACTTCTACAGTAATCATTTTAAAAATCACATTACCACTCGTCTGTGATTAGATGATCCCATGAAATAAAATTGTTTTACACTGATGTTACTATTAAAGATTAAATTTCATGTATTGCAAAAAGAGCAGATCAAGAAATATTACATTGAGTTCCTGACTAGAGGAACTTTAGCAAAACTAAAGTAATAAATCCAATTGAAAGAAAAAAAAAAAGTTATTATAGTTAATGGAAAAGTAAGAGAGACAAGAGATAGAGAGAGTGGGGAGCATAATTGGTTAGAAGGGCACCAAAAGAGGTGGTGGCAGGGCTACACACCAAGTGAGTCAGAAGAACCAAAACATTCTTGTTGGCACTTCCAAACCCCATGACCTACATGCACACTCTCACTCACCCTACTCACTCTAGTGACCACACACAGAGCCAGACTAAAGAGTGAACCCTCAGGCTGAACCCTAAGGCCCCTAGGTTTCACACAAGACCCTTATAGCTCTAACCCTTTACACGCTATTACATCTACATCATCCCATTTGTCACTTCTCACCACCCTCCACTCCATTTTTGTAGGTTGAGATTTTTCTCAGACAAGAGATATTTAGTTTTGTATTTTATCTTAATACACACACTGAGTGCATATATAATCACACACCTCTCTCATACAACTCAATTCTTCTAGTCTGAGTCACAAAAGACACACAGTACCTATGCATGAAACTTCAGCAAACAGTTCTGTGAGAGGCACACTAACCGTACATTTATTCACTAGTGTGATCAGAAAGAGAGAGAAAGTTGGTGTTTGTGTGTGACAAAGATGTAACGTAGGTTTGCAGGGAGAAATAATAAGGACATAAGTGATAAAGACCGGAATAGTAAAGAAAATTTGGTGGAGATGGTGGGGATGCTATGTGATCACTGACCTTCCTGTAGCTGCTACCAAGAAGAAGGGGCCTCCCAACCCCAACACCACATTGTATGCATCTTCATATCTTTTCATTGATTCATGTTGCATCCGTGGTCCCTTTATACTTTTCATATATCTACACTTTACTTCACCCAATCCACCATACATATTTATATTATGTAGATTCTTATTCATACTTTAAATTTTGTTATAATTCCACTTACAAACTGGAATAAAATTATTTATATTGAATCCGTAATTTAAGTGTGAAATCTAACATTAAATATTTATACTGAATGACGTTAGTAGTTAATAATGGAAATGTTTCAAACTATTAAGTCTTCTCTGGGTTTGAATCTAACTATATTTAAATTTTGATGACAGAAAAAAGTATTTGTATATTATATTTAAAAATCAAAATTTGGAAAGAAAAGAAGGAGAAAGTTAAAAGTGTTAGAAGTCTCAATAGTCAATTTCTAAATCAGGGCCTGCATGCATGGTATTATGTATCCATGGACATGATGAGCATATGAAACTGAGAAGGAGGGAGAGAATTGAACTGAACCGCGTGATGTGTACACTTCACCTAAAGAAAGAAGCCACATTGATTTTGCTGATGAAGGGTCCTTTTCCTCTTCAATTTCCTTTAACAGTCCACATTTCCCCTTGTTCCATTCTTTTTTCTTAAGCATTTTCCTGCATGCAACTCCTTTACAACCTTTTGTTTTCTCTTTTAGACCATGCCCAGTCAAATTATATTCAAATAACCTTTAAACTATCATTATTTATATATAATAAACAGAACATTTTCAATATGCAGCATGTCATCATTCTGCTATTTCGATCTTTTAAATTTCTGCATAGAGTCATTTGGAATTATGCAGAAATATGTTGATATTTCTTTGCACCCTTTTTATTGTTTTCATACATCAGGCTTGATAAAAAAAAATGACGTGCAAGTAACCTTGAGCAATCAGACCTAAATAAACTAATAATGCAACTGTACGACGACAGTGCAATGTGTATCTTCGTGGTGTAGTACAATCAGATCATGCAATATTTTGGGGATTCTGCAATTAAGCATAACTGGTTCTGTTCAAATCATGTGAGGGGAGTTCAACATTATTGGTAAATGTCTTTGTCTTAATCGTGACTAGCAGGAACAGATCTTATAATGTAAAATTAATAATATTATATTAATAAATTAGTTAAACTCTGTATATTATAATAAAAAATGTTTAAAAAATAATTCGAGTAATTTTATTGTCCTTTTTAATTAAATTTTTATTACTGATAAAAAAGAGGGAGGGAAGTTCAAGTTAATTTAAATACATGTATTTTGGAAAATATCTTTATTTTTTATATTTTTATTTTATGATTTCGTCTTACATATAATATAATAATTAATATATCATCATTATATAATATATATATATATATATATATATATATATATATATATATATACACAACTAATTTTTCTATTTCATTTTTAGTAATATTTTAACATCACAATGTAAAACTCGTAGTTAAAGACAGTAATAAAAATATCGGCATATAATTATTTATTTATCTTCTATTATTACAAATGATATATATTATTATAAATTAAAATTATATAACAATTAAGTTATCCAATTATATAATAATATAAATTATATATTATTATAAATAAATAAATAAACAAAGTCACATAAAATAACAAATAATAATAATACACATTAAAAAATAAGTCTTTGCTTAGAATAATAACTTATTTAATTAATTAGGTGAATTAAAGCATATTCAAAAAATTAACTATGTAACTTTATTTAATAGATGCAATCGATGAATTACTATATATTGTTATGAATTATGAATCCTTTACATTTCTTAGGAATGGTAAACTAATTAATAGTATGAAACATCTTTATTTAAGTGACCACGCCTTCTCTTTAAAATAGATTGAATTTCTATAATATCTATAAAAACGTCAATGAGTGAACTCAACATTTTAGTCTCTTTGAAGATGGAAATGTATTCCAATAATAAATTAATATTCTAAAGTGCTAATTTTGAAACAAAAATGTGAATTTTATTAAAAAATTTAATAATTTCAAGCACAATTAGGTATATACCTAAAGGTCATATACTAGAGTAATCTATGTCTCAATATTGAGCAAGAAACAAAATTTATAAGACTTAATCAAATGAAGATGGAAATGTGTGCAACGGTACCGATCTATGATTTTATGATTGACAAGATCATTAGGGAGTAAAAGTTCATGTAACAATAGAAATGTCTCCATATTCATGTAATGATAGAAATGTCTCCCTATTGTAAAAATAATTTGGAGAACCTATGTTAAGTATTTTGTGACTAAGGAACTCACACAGATATAAAAAGAAGACTGATTCTATCAAGAAAATTATACCATGAATTAATTTTGAAAGCAAAGGATGGCTGCGATTGGTACTCAGAAAATGATAATAAGATTTCGTGACACAAAGTGTTAATAAAATATCACATAGTCAGTTATAATCTTATCAACAGTCATTTATCAGTTGATGAAATTCTACCTTAATACCAAAAATATACTTTTGACAATTATCCAACTTAAATGAAATAAATTACCTAAGTTTTATGAGTTCCAATGACAATAAGCCTAACACATGATAAACTAAAAACCCAAACAAAATTTGCGAATGATTTAACTATAGAAAAGAGATATGATTAGATTTTGTACAAAAGAAATATATGACTTATGTATGACTGAAACGTCTTTTATTTGTGATAGAAGGAGTGAGAAATTATCAATAAATTTTTTGTCGTCACTAATTCGTTGATAATTCTCATTTATTGATAAATTTTAAGTGTTTCTAACAAATTTTACTTGTTGATAATTTTAATTTTTTTAACTTATATGTTTATGTAGATTTATTGTTTTATAACATGTGACTGACATATGTTTTTGGGTAAATATTAGATTGAATTAGTTATCTATTTATCTTTTGGATGTAAAGGTGTTAAAGTATAAGTGCGATTTTTCTCTTTCTCTAAAAGGGTTAAAGTATTATTTAAGTGCTTCCAATTAATATATTTTTTATTGTTGATAAAGAAAAGATATAAAAAAAATGATGTGTCCAATTGTTCATTTCATGGTATCGTTTTCTATGAGGTTATGAAAGGAATTGAAAAAAAATAAGACAAGTTTGTGATATGAGATAGAGGGTGAAGGTTGCAAACCATTTTTTCCTTCTTCCTTTTAAAGTTTTCCAAATCCCGTAACATTAGGTGAATATGAATAATGAACGAATCTCACCTAAAAATTATATGAAGAAAATAAGAATTGAAAACTATGATAATTGTCTCTAAAAAAAGCATGTTTATTCTGAAAACAAATAATATATATATATATATATATATATATATATAATACTCACAAATTGAATCATAGATATTAGTTACCGTCTTATTAAATAAATGGGAAATTTGACTAATTCTTTGCTTTTATTTTAAAGTTTTTTGTTGTTGTTGGGATCAATATTTTACATATCCCTTAAAATACGTTAGTATTGTTGTTGAAGATTCAATATTAACTAGAGATTATATAAATTTAAAATATGTCAATTTTGTAAAAATATACATGCATAGACTAGAAGGGTGTGTGGATTAATTAAATATTGATGTTCACTGTTTTGAATGACACTTATATCTCTTTAAGAGACATATATGCTTCGTTGAAGTAATTTATCATTGCCAAATTGAAATATTTTCGGACAAATATTTTGTCATATTTACAATGTCATTTTCTGTTATGAATTTTGTCAATTAATATTCGTGTGAAGGGATTTGATAGAAATTTCTACAGTTACAATTGTTTTTTACTAATTATAATCTAAGATTTCTTTAATTTTAAAATAGTTTAATAAAATTTTTGGATTGAATAAATTCACTAAAATTCTTTTATGATCTTATTTCAGTAGGCTCTATAGCTAATTTTATTAATAAATTATCATTTCATTCATTTTTATTGAGTAAATAGTTAATTAAATTGTTTACTTGTATATATATTTAAATTTTGTAAATAAATATGACAAAAACTATAAAAAGATATGTATTTAATTTTTCCAATCTGATGATGAAATAATAAAACATTTGGACTTGCATTGAAAATAGAGAACCATATTTTAAAAAATAAATCAAACTAAACTATACCAATGAGAACTGACAGATATACAGTTGGGCAGCATAAACTTTTGTCTCTCTCCACTGTATTCAACGTGTAGGTGTCTTTTTGTTTTGAAAAAAAAAAAAAAAAAATTGTTGCTCTGAACTTTCAACTCAACTCTAATTTTATTCTTCTATGGTTTTTTTATGCACCTAAAATTTCTTCGAATCAACAAAACTTCCATCGGTTTATTTGAAATTATCGTTTTAGAAGTAGTTCTGAATCTATCTACATTTTTTTTTAAGTTATGCAATTTCAACCAAACTTATTAACGTTTAAGGTGTTTGATGTTATTTTTTAATTTTAAAATTTCGAAATAGAACCATTCAAATTTCAGGACACTAACTCAATCACAGTAACTTATTTTTCTTAATAATATCATTGTTATGTCACTTTATTAGAAATTAACTTTTATTAAAAATTTAATGATCACTTTACCCACTTTTTTTTTTTTAATTTTAATCATCTTTTTTTATCACATTACTCAAATAAACAATGATAGATCACACTCAACAAATTTTTACAATCACTTCATAACTATTTTTTTATCTTTCATTTCTTCTTCAATATAAAATTTTATTTTCATAATGCATTATTTTCCTGGTTCATTCAAATGTATGATTTTATTACCGTTCTAGATTAAAGACATGTTGATTCAACAGGGACACAGTAGAGGGGAAATCGCTTTTTACTTTCTTTTTTACATTTTAAGCTCTCATTTTAGCTCGCCTTAAATAAGTTTGGTTTGGTGATTCCCAATTAACCTTTCACGCATCAGTGTTAAAAAAAATGTGATATAGCATCTCTTAAGTTATCAAAATTGCCATACAAATCCATAACAACAAACACAGACATATGTAGCACTGCAATTCCCAAAATGCACTCATTTGTTAAAAATACTGAACAGTCCATTACAGCGAATTGCATACCCGAATTCGAAGAGGCGTGAATAGAAATGCACGACAGTTCACTAGGGCATAGAAAAGTGTACCCTAATTTTGTTGACAAGAATTAAACCCTAATTCGTTGAAATAATTGAAAGAAAGAACATAGGTACACAGTAGTTAGTATATGAATTGGAAGAAGCAGAAGTAGTGTTAGTAATATAAATAAATAAGATTGTTTGTGCATATATATTTAATTTGCAGGGCAGAAGATAGATAAAACAATGATGCTAGGTTGCAGTGGGGCAAGCTGAGTGGAATAAGACTGAACAGTTGGAAAACGTAGTCATAGTCATAGTAATAGTGATAGTGGTAGTATGGTAAAACGTAGTACAATGTTTGGACCAGATGATATGATATGAGAGAGAGAGAGAAGTAGGGTTCAGAGTGTTGATGATGAGATGAAGCATGGAATGCAATGCAATGGAGAGGCCCCAGGGTATAGAGGTTGAGTCATTTATGAGTTACTCGCATTGCATGCATGCCTCTGTGTCTGCATGTTTTTATCTTCTTGGCCTTCCGACAACTGAAGACAGTGTTGTGATGAGTGAGTGTGTTCATGCAGTGAAACTCCGTGATATAAGCAAGGGAAAAAGGATCATGCGTAGGGCTTCATGGCTCTCCTTTTTCTGTTTTGGGAAAGTTGGTTCCATACCAATATGGTCCACCATTGCAATTTTGCGAGGTACGTACATATATACGTGCTGTGATGTGCTGCATCTGCATGCGTCGACCATTGGAACTCTGCTATACACTATTATTGCCTGCATGAACATCAATGCAATGGAAAGTGTCTTCTCTTCTCAGACAGACACACTGTATCTTAGCTTGCCCGGCCCAACCTTCCACTCCTACAACATTTGCCAAGTGTCATTGCCTTTCAATGTTCTATCACAAACACACAACACAAACTTCTTCTTTCACTTCCTTTATTCGCCACATAATTAAATATTCTCCTCCTCTTCAAACCAAAAACACAATATATATATATATTTCACTAACACAACACTTCATCTTCATTTTGCTGTAATTAGCTTCAATGCGGGAATCAACCCCAGAATATAGGAAAAACTGATCTGTGTATTGTCCTGATTAGCATTAAGCTATCCAATCAGCAACATTTTTTCTTTTTGAAGAAGAAGAACCGACAACTAAATAATGCTGGTTGTTGCAGTTTTACAATTGTTTAAGAAAAAAATGAGAGATGGTAATAAATTCTGTGTGAGGAGTAGGGACAGCACATTTGGATTATGCATTACATGCTGAGGGGTATGATTACAAACGTTTATAATTTTGTCTATAAGGGTTGAGAACCAGTGTCTCATGATAAATAAATTATATTTCTTGCCGATAAAAAAAATAAGAAACAGTACTGTTAAAACGACAAATTTTGATACAGTAGCACATGCAGTAATGATATTGTACATTAACAATATTTATAGTTTTATCTAGGTAATTTATATTATAACTAACATGTGATCGTTTTTTTTATCAACAATATTAGTAAAATATTGCTTCCCATTAGTTTTTTTATATAGTAGAAACCCTGAGCAGATTTTTGTTTAATTATTAATTACTTGACATAGAGAGGTGTTACTTTCCAATCAAGTTCACTGTAACTTTTTCGTTTGTTATATCGAAAAAAGACAATTATTTTATTTAAATTTATCTTATAAGACATAACATACCGGAGTGCATGACACAGATCTTATACTCACTCACAGTTTCCTTTACACTACAAAATAATTTTGACTTATTGATGTAAAGCTCAAGGAAAAATCTTGCCTTAGTGTAGTTTTGAAATGATGGAGATTGAGTATTACATATTGGTTATCAAATATGTGTAATCAAGTGTACGTTGGTTAAAATAATTGTGTATTTTTTCATCTTGACTACTGCAAAAATAGACACTGTGTTCCTCAAAGAAACTGGAGGTTAATGGCATATGTAGTGAAATATCTCTTGTTTTAAAATGTAACTAAAGCTAGATGCTAAATTAAATAGTGTAGTAGTTTATAATAGTTGAAGAAAAAAAATGGAACACCAAATAGAATTATCCTTTTTATTACTCAATGAAGCAAAGCATCATTCAAAGGACATACCCCAGTGACAGAGAGAAGGGTTTAACTTTTTTTTAACTAATTATCAGATGCTTTGGATCGACGCGATATTATAAGACTTTATTCATTGTGCTGTAGTATTCTTTCAGTAGTTCATACCATGCCCTGATAGTTGTGTTGGCTGTGGAGGCTGATGAAGTTTTCCACCGTATGAAAAGAACGTCTCATAATATTTTGTAACAATAAATATTGTGGCGCTTTGATCGATACCATTTCAGATACATAATTTTTACAATTTTTTACTTCATTCAGTATTGATATCAACCCACTATAATCAATCTAATGGCAGAAAAATTTTAGTTTAATAATATTATGTAAAGGTTCCAAGTTCTAATCTAGTTACTGTCCCATGTAAGAAAAATACAAACAGTCAATTCACGGAGGCATTGGGAATTGCAGTATACCTTCAATTACATAAAATAGAAACCAGACTAATCAAAATCTAAATCCATTCCATTCAAACAAAGCTAAACACTTCACCTCGAGAAAGTAGTATCCCGAACAAACTTCACCATCTCTTTTCTAAACGTTAGTCTGAACTATAATTTTTGGTCACCACCGTTGCTAGCAAGTAGAAACCTTCTCTTTAGTATGAAGTTTCCTGTGTCATCGACGCATTAATACCGAATCGCATATTAATCAAATGCAGGTTTTATACAAAAGATGTAGCTATTTTTTGACAGCGTAGGTTAAATTAATTGTAAAAATTAATAAGAAAAAAGGAGATCAAGCAAATGGCAGAAACAACCTCTAACCCTCAGTATCGGTTTCATTTCCTGTGTACTCATCTTCAACTAAATGCTTAAGGAACGTGAATTGAGTTTCTGTAATGAACTTTTCTATATTTTCTGTTACATCTTCGGTATTTACCTTCAGCAATAATGAACTGAGTTTATATATATTATATATTTATTCAATTTGGCTTTTGTAGACATGCAATAACACTTTATGTAGGTTGGCAAGTGATGTTCAAAGCAGCTATGTATATAGCATCACTCTATCGTACACTAGGTATCCAAGATACCTGTGAATTTAAGATTTTCCTCGTAATAAATGCCTCAGTCGTTCTTTTGAGTATAAGGAAACAAATGTAATTTATTACTATTTAACCTATTTTTCTATCCCAAAACTAGAATCTCAGTCCCAAAACTCAAAATGACAACTGTGTGTGAGGGACTTCTCACTTCTGTGCTTCGAAAGCAATCTTCTTAAAAGAATTTCTTCCAAATAAAAACCTAAAATCCTCTAAAATGAGATAAATTTTCTGTGATTTAATGTGAACAACGTGAAAGCATAACCGAGAAAAAAGGTTTAAAATCAACTGGATGGAACCAAGTCTGTTCAAGTTTCATCAGCCAGAATCAATACCCTAGAGATTAAAAATAAATATAAATGCTTTGGGAGATTAAATAAAATGCTTTTGTTTCCTTTCGTATGAGCAGAGACAAGGACTAGTTAGTGCAACATTAACGAAGGAGATAATTAAGACACAGGGAGAGAAAGCATGGTGTTAGTGACAGAAAAAATTACTGTCAAAGCTGCTATAAAAGGGATATGGATCTGCATTATTATTATTACTTGGGGTGGGGCTGCTGGGTGAGGGTTACAAAGCAAGCATCTCCATGATTTTTAATTATCCTCAACTTCATGAACATTAATTGGAAACAACTAAAAGGAGAGTGCAGTTTCTCCTCCTTTATAAAGATGGTGAAGGATCATTGTAGTAGTCGAAGAAGATGAAGAACTAGGATACGAATTAATTCACACTAAAGCCATTCAGCATCTTTAAACATTCTCTCATTTATGCAATGTACGGTCAGTCGGTAAATCTGAGTCAAACGAGTCTTTGTTCATCAACTTTTCCTGCGGCTGTTCTTTTTCTTTTCTTTTCTCATTATTTTTCTCTGAACGTAGTTAAGGATATTTACAACCAATATCTCAGAAATTAATACATTTTTAAAAGTTATTAAGAATAATCTCAGTTTAATGTATTAAAATTATGGTGAAAATATAGAACTAATTACGCTTATTTGTAGTTTTTTAAATTTTAATCAGTATGAAAATATATTTGTTAAAAGTGTTTTCTCTTGTTTTCTTTTCTGCAGGTAAGATATATGGACCTGCAATACTGTCTTTCTCACTCCGTTTCAGTATTTAGCAGCATAATATGCAACTTTTTTAGTGTAGTTCTGGCCCTATATATCACCAAGATCCACAGCACATTAATGGTCTTCTCTCTCTCACTCTGATCCCGAGAGGCATTAAAGTTTGAAGAGTACATTAGACTGACTAGGATCATTACAGGGGGAGAAATAAATAAAGGTGATTGAGAGATGAAAAGGAAAAATGAATGAAGATGTATAAAGTGAGTTGATATAAGAATTCTTGTAACGGAGGAATGCATATAGATGTATATACTATGGTAGCTTTCTGCTAAAGCCACATAAAATATAGAGAATGTGTGTGATAACTATGAAGAAAAGATGTTTGGATTCTCTGTTGAAAAGGGAATGTGGTATAAGGAAGGTAGTTTTACTGGGGATCAGTGTTTCAGCATCAAAGAAAAAATTTGATCTCCAGTACCGTCTTTTATCAGTGTGTGAATATCTCTTGTCAAAGACTATAGATTGTGAGTATGGCAATTTGATAATGTCTTTTATCAGTGTACTGTTTGTTTGTGCAAAAACAAAAGTACTCAGATGAAAAAGTAGGGGGACCCGGAGAGACTCAATGACTTGTGAGCCAAAGCCTGTATTTATAGTGTACGACTTCCCATTTTTCCTTTTCCATTCTTTTTTGTGTTTTTCTGGCTTTTCTAAAGCCTTTTTTTAAATTAAATTCATACATTTATATCATTCTTCAAAATCAATTCATATACCACTTCAATTATTGACCTCAATTATTATAGACACATCACAAGTCAATTTGAATTTAACAGCATAATATAGATATATGACTTATTTTCTTAGAAGCAAAACATTTGACCTCAAACTTTCATACAACGTTCCAAAGTTTGGAAGCACGAGACAGAATTATATGGGTACCAAAATGGGAATGTTAAATGATATAGGAGTGATAAAGATGCATAAACTTAATTATTGAAAGTTATGATTTAATTTTACTTTTATGATTCGCTTTATTCATCGATCAATATTTATCCAATGTTTTTATCCTTTTCTTCCTTAACGAATAGCTTTCAAAGTTAATGATGCGAAGTTTTTTGGAGTGTGCAAGTATTCCTACAACATATAAATAACAAACTAGATCTACAAACTTAATATTTTAGAGCCAATATAATAAGAAGGAAAGAAAAATAGAAAGTTATAAATAAAATAAATAAATGAAAATAACTGAAAATAAGAATATTTTATTTAAGAGAAATAATTAAATATATAGAAAAAAGTTAACAAAAAATAAAATTACGGTCTTACAACTTTAATTTTATTTCCTCGCTTATTTTTGTACACCTAAACATACAGACTTTTTATTTCTTTCGATTTGCTTTTCTCCTACTCTTTTTCTCTTTTAACAAATTAGAGCTTAAATAAGATGTTGTATTTATTTATAGAATTATCTGGTGATTTATTTATATAAAACTTCGACATCATAGAATGTGAAGTTATTAAATTTAGTGTATATTGAAACTCTACAATCTTATTATCTTGTTTGTGTATTAAGATCAAAGTATTAAATACTTCAATTATTATATTTTTTTTATTATTTATATACACAAAATTTCAAGTTAATTTTTATTTCTCATATTCCCTGACAAGAATTATTTATATACAATACAGTCTAATTTTTAAAAAGTGGAGTTGAATAATTGAGAGGGAAAAAATATAGCTCAACTCTTACTGAAAGCTTAGGGGTGGATATGCTTTCTTTCAAGGAGCTAATTGGAATTTATTTATGAGTTTCTTAGTGTAGAAATTCTTGTTTTAAGGAAGGTTTTGTTTTGTTTTGGTCTGTTGGCATGTTGGTTGATTTTTTTATCCGAAAAAAATATAATAAATAGAAAGTATAAAAAAGTGTTTGAATCCATACACATGTAAGAACATCAGATAACTCGACATATTCAATCATTAATGTTGGTTGATAGTTTGAATGACTTTTTTTTCTTTTCCAAAATCATAAATATTACTGTGTCTACACAGATTTCTAAATAGTCAAACTGCTTCAATAAATTGCTCTTGGTCTTAGTGTGTAGATTTAACTTAAATTTGGAATATCAAATATCTGTTGTAAAAAGAACAAACAAGCTATCCAAAATAGTTTCAAATGTGAAAAATAGATTCACGATTTTACTTTGATTCTACCTAAAATAATCAAACACCGGTGATTTATATCATGAAGAGGGTGTTACAGTGCACCGGAATACTTGATATAAATAATACGAGACAACTCATACAACAGATAAGATTATTAGTTAATCATTTTTAACTGTATTAATTATATATAATAAAGTAATATACTATTATGTCTTTAGATCTTTTATAGTTAGCCTTCTAGATTTTCCATTCTACATTTTTTTTCTAACTATTGCTAATCTAATTAATATGGATCATGTATAAAAATAAATAAAAAATTGTTAAGAATTTAGATATAAATTAAAATCCCGCATAGAAGTGATAAAGTTAAACATTATATAAAAAGAACTATAAATTTATTGTCTTATAGCTTTGAATTTAACGATGTGATATAATATCTTATATATTTAACTATTTTATATAATAATCAAAGTTAATCATAAAAATAAAAATTAAATTTATTTACTTGTATAAATATATAATTATTATTAGATATCATAGCAACAATATAATAACTCAGAAATAAGATAAAAGATGAAATGAGAAAGAAAATTAACTCTTAAAAAGAAAAAAATAATAATAATATAAATATACTATAAAGAAAATAAAATCACCATATCACTCTTATAAATCTACGAAAAAAAAATAATAACATCATCTCTTGAAAAAATAACTAAAATCTTTAAAAATAAAAATTGTTCACAATTTTTCTCTCAAGCTTTAAAGAACTAAAGCAGAAGAAAGGTAGAAAAAAGAAATTGATTTTAGTGTTTTTTTTAATTAACAAAATATATATATATATATATATATA
>Ga0209489_101818_pt1 | contig 43880 bp, 15 predicted proteins | sample SiratrowhiteBW_FD_187527 | JGI IMG/M metagenome (GOLD analysis project Ga0209489, IMG submission 187527) | Root nodule microbial communities of legume samples collected from California, USA - Siratro white BW (SPAdes) (version 2) | ecosystem: Host-associated > Plants > Roots > Nodule | place... | reverse complement strand
TATATATATATATATATATATATATATATATATATATATATATATATATATATATATATGTCAATATCATATGTACCATTAATTTTTAGAACATGCAACAACTTATAAAACTTGTCATGAGTATAAATGGTAGAAGTGGAATGAGCACAATATCATACATACTATTAATTTTTATAACATGTAACAACCTAGAAAATCTGTCATCTGAGTATAAATGGTAGAAATGGAATGAGTACTTGATTATTATATTATTAAACTGAAAACACGTATTTATAGAAAAAGTAAATAGTCAAGTCTCATTTCCACTCAAGCCATCATCTCTCTAAAACCCCTAACTTTCTTTTTCCTCTGAATTCTCTTTAAGCTTTCGCTTCCATCTCTCATCAGTTTCTCAAGTGGAGCTCACCGTTGGACTCGTGACGGAGAATAGAGCAAGTCTACCCGATCAGAATCTCTGTTAGAGTAAGTTTGTTTTCTGCCCTCTTTCCTTAGAGTCATTTTTAGGTTTTCGTTTTCCTCTACCTTACGAGCTTGCATGTGGCCTCTGAGTTATCAAATAGTGCCTTTGTGAGCTCAATTCCCTAGTGTTTTAGTCTGATCGTTAATTAGAGGTCCTTTGGTGCAGATTCGAGTTCTTGAAGATCTTAAGCTTTGGGGCTGTTAGAGAGAACTTCTAGTGCAATTCAGGTAAGGGAAACTGACTTGCATGTTACCTGATTTCAATTTGTTTGTGAGTTAGGGTTTCATTCAAAATATGTCTGTGAAAATGCATCTGTGATGGTTTATTTGCTTGCATGAAACTTAAGTTGAGTTCTTGATTGTTTATTCATTATGGTATGTATGATGAGTATGTGGTAATTGATGGAATGTAAGTTGAATTTCTGGTTAAGTTAGTCATCTGAGACATGTGTAGTAGCTCTGAAGTAGTAAAACCTGCATAAATTTTCTAATAAGTTATGTTTTCTGCATAATTCGCCTAGACGAAAGCATCTCGTCCAACCGAGAATGGTTTCGAGTAGCAAGTGTGCTCTCTGGACCATTTTCGCCCAAGCGAGAAAGTAGTTTAGCCCAAGCGAGGGTACAGTCGCTCAGGCGAGAAAGCTCCTGGAGCTAGTGTGCTCTCTGGAATGTTTTCGCCCAGGCGAGAAATCCTTTGCCTAAGTGAGGAGATATTCTCGCCCAGGCGAGAGTATTTTCGCTTAGGCAAAAATAGGCAGTGCTCTCCGGACTACTTTCGCTCAAGCGAAAGAACTTTTGCTCAGGCGAGTTGTATTTTCGCCCAGGCTAAAAAAATTTATTATTATTTTTTTTGGCTTTTTGTTTCTGAATATTTAACTCTTTGAAATACAATGTATGTATTTAATAAAATAGATTAATTGATAATTTAAGTTTAATTATATTGATGGTTTGGTTTAGTGATTTCAATAAATCTTGAGATTTGAAGTTGAGATTGAAATTGAAAAGTGAGTGAATACATGAGTATAGATTTATGTTAGGATATGATATTGATAAAGCATTGATGAAGTTGGTCAAGGCCTAGGCATAGTGTTTTCAGGAAAAAAACACCCGTATTTGGGTTAGTTAGGAAATGCATTGTCTAAGGATCGGGTGAATGATTGATATCCTGACTCTACTAGTACTATGAATCAAACAAACGATTATTACTAGGTTGTGAGAGTTGAAGGACGTATGAACTGGGTGAGTGCAGCTTGAAATATAGTTGGTCAGGAAAGTCTCAGGGAGACTAACGCTGTAATACATGATTATGATTGATGATTCATTTGTGTGAAGGTTGTGTGGGTTCACAGCCTATGACAGGTGCATATTTCGAGGCCTATTGTTGACTCTTTTTGGCAAGTATACCAAGTCAAGAAATAATATAGAGAAATAAGTACGAGTGTCGAATCCACAGGGAATGGTATTAATCGAGCCTCAGCTAGTGTAGTAGCTTAAGCGAAACGCAGTTAAAGGTTTGATTCAGAACAGATTGCAAACAGTAATGGGTTGTATAAAATAAACTGTAAAACAGAGTATAAATGCAGTAATGGAGAGACTATCTTAGGATTGAATTCATTAACTCACCTATTTGTATTCTTAACCATAAATCATTAATAAAGCATGTTCATCCTATGACTTTGCACAAATAAGATTCATTCAACCCGATTCCTCGTGTATTGAAATTCATAGGTCCTCTTGCATGATACTGTTTTCCAGCGTTCATGGAGGATGAACCCGCATTAAGCGTAGTTGCTGCACGCAACCATTACAATGAAACCCATCCCTGGTGTTGCATTGTAATGGATACTCTCTGTGATTGTCAACCCTTAAAACTACTTTCCAGTTAATTTCAAGACTCTTAGTTCAAGAAACAGTTGCGCAAATGCTTCAAGCTTTAAGCACACATAGAAAATACAGTCTGAATAACTTATGCATTATCAAGAAGAACATCAAGAATACAAAGTGTGAGGAAATTACATTCAATCCCAAAATAGATGCAAATTAGTTACACATTGAAGCCATGAATACAAGGGAATTTCTTCTGCAGGGCACTGTTCTCCACTGTAGCCGCCAGCCAGCTTTTCAATGAAGATTTTTTTCTGTCCTCATTTATACCTCCTGCCAATTTTAGGTTTTCGTGCCATTTCAGACTTTAGTGACTTCTAGCTCAATCTGAATTTGACGCTTAAGCAATTTATCACTAACAGTACGCTCTTCTCTTTTGTATTTCTTTAACCACTGTATTGTCTTTCTTTTCCAGCTCATCTTCTCTGGTTCTTCTCAATTCTTCTTGAAATCCTTCTCCTTATCAATCTGGAGTCATAATGCACTTTTCATTAATTACTAGTCAAAATATATACATTAAATGCTTGCTCTCAACACCAAAGGTATTAATTTATCCAGAATTTACAGTTTGAAAGCACTGAAGTATGGCCTTTATCACCTATTCAATGCACGAGTCTTTCGGAAGTAGAGTCAAGTTTGTAGTGTGTCAGTGTCTTATGTTGTGATAGTGCATGTAACTGAATGAAAAACTTGAGTGGTATTAATCTTTATGTTTGAATTGAAATACTCAGTATTATTAAAAATTTGGTTACCTTACCCTTTGTTTTGTTGTACTTGTGTTTTGATATCTGTCTGAAATGATCATAATTTTGACACAGGAGCATATATTTTGTAATTATATTTTAGTAGAATTCTGAAGATGGAATTTTTAAATACTTTAGTTTAAAGGATTACTATATATTGATGAAATTTTAATAATAATTAGTAGAATGCTTAACTTTATACATATTATTTTTGGGATGTTACAGAACAAGTCGATAGTATTCCTTTTCTTCTAATTAACACTAGGGACGTCAGCCGACAAAAAATGTGAAATTGAAAAAAAAGATGTGAGTGAATATTGTTAGCACCAATTAGGCCAATTCTAAAAATTCGGACCAAGTTGAACTTAATTCTAAATAACTAAAAATAGTATAAATATTATAAGGTAAATAATTGGTTTAGTGGAATTAGTAAATGTAATATTTATTTTTGATACAATAAAAATTACTATTTTAATATAAAAAATTAATTTATTAATTTTGTTTAAATTTTGTTATTTGTTAAAATAATTGAACACGTATTTCGTCGATCTTTAAAAATGGATAGTTGCATGTGTTTATTAAATAAAAAATTAATATTAACATTTTTTTGTAAATTTAAAATTCTTAATTTTTATTTTTTTTCTTTAATAAACACACATTAACAGTTGTTATAGAACAACACATGTTCTATTATATTAATTATATTAATAATTAGCAAAATTAAAATTATAAATTTTTATTATATTAAAAATAAAATATATCGATATTTATAAACTGGTTATTTATTCAATATCATCATAAAAGTTATTTAGAGTAAAAAAATGCATATAGTCTTTTTGAAAAATTATTAATAGAAAAACTAGTAATACACTTTTCTTGAGAAGTTTTTTATTATTGGTTGAGTTTTACTGAAAACTACAAATTCTAGTAAGTCTTATTTAAGAAGCCACTGGCTATGATATTTTACTTTTTTAAAATATAATGAACAGAAAATAATATTTTTCTTGGTAATTTAACTGCTGTTTTAGGATAATAATAAACCAGAATTTGTATGAGTCTATTACAAGTCTAAACAATAATAATTTATTATGACATATGTAATCCATTCAGTATAATGAATGGCCCGATAATATTTTCATAGTAAAAATATAAGTTTACTGTATTGGTTTAAATTAGAAGTGTAATAGTAATTATAATTTACTAGGGTGGTCGTAAGTTCAACTAACTTTTTGGCAAAAGTGTACAGATAAGGGGAATTGGTTTTAATTATGGTCGAACACCGTCAGAATGAAGAGTATTTAACTATTATGTATTATGAAGCGTATTTTGTTAGTTATTGAAGTAGAGTATTTAACTATTATGAAATGGATTTTGTTAGTCATTGAAGTAAAGTATTTAATTATTATGAAACAATATTTTATAGTATTCTGTTAGTTATGTAAGTATGACATTAAATAAAAATAAAAAAGTTAACAATATATAAAAAAAATACTTATAATTATAATGTTTTTAAATTTTAAATTGAAAATAGTGTCATTTATTTATATAATTCTTGTTTTATTATTGTTTATCTCTCTCTCATTTCTCTTATTAGTTTTCAAAAAAATGATATCAACATATTTAATTATTATTAAACAAATAAAACTTTAGTTATTATTGAATAGCATCCTATAATTTTAAACTTAATATCTTTCACATTAATTAACTTGTTGTATTACACCCTTTTCAATAAAAAAAAATGTCTTTGTTGAATGTATCAACATGGGATATTAGGTGTTTCATTGAATTCTTTCTTTGCAGATCTTAGAAAATTTTTCAATCAACATCATTAATTCATTTTGACAAAGAAACAAGAATACTTTTATCAGTCATAAAAATAGTTTAATATTCAATAATTTATTCTAAAATTATTTTTTTAATATTTAAAATATTAAATTCAATTTCGTAAGAAGAGAATGAAAGTCTATACCTTTTTAATTTCTCGATCTTGTTATTATTCGAAGCTTAGAAAATAAAATAAAGTTCAAAGGTACTTAATAAAGATATATTATATGATCAAATTATATTTTGATACGACGTGTTGACAAGAATGATTCTAAAATTAGAGTAAAATATAGTGTTACACACTGAAAAAAATCTCACAAATAATGTTGAAGGCAGAATGAAATTTTAATACAATGAATAATTAAGAATAACATTAATCTTTAGTCAAAATATGTGAAATCATCTCTATCATCAAATTAATATGAGGTTAATTACTTGTATTAATGATAACCTTTCCTGGTTTAATATAATTTTATAAAGGGATTGACATGTCTCAAGAATGAAATTTAAGTCTAATTCAATATTACAAACCGAATTGTAAAGTAAGATTTTTATTCATTTATAAATTATTGAAATGTCTCATCTCTAATCGATGTGTGTGAGACTATATTGTTTAAGGATGATCTGATAGCGATCCGATAGCGGGTGGCCACAAGAACCGTATTAGGATAAACTTTGATAACATCAAAAAGTGTATTTAAGTCTAACTCAACCTCACAAACCGGCTTGTAAAATAAGATTTACATCCATTTATAAATTATAAAAAAGTTTCATCTCTAGTCTATGTGGATCTCCAACATCATAAGATAAATAAAATTTTAAATTATCATTAATTAATTTAAAATTTAATTATTATTATTATTATTATTTATTTGTAAAGTTTATTGAACTCTTACCGGTTATTCTAACCATTTCATTATGATTTTTTTTTATTAATTGTTCAAGAAAATTAATATATGTTAAACGTAAAGTTTTTTTATTCTATATATTTCCTATATTACATAATTTAAATAATTTAAACATAGTGGATTTAATGATTAAGATGATTCAATGAGGATAAAAATAACTACAATTATTTATACTTAAGGTATATTATATTATTTAATTATTTATATTTTATTTGTAGCATCTACATCAATCTTGAATCATGAGTGTAGAGATTATGTGATTTAATTATTTATATTTTATTTGTAGCATGTATATTAATCTTGAATCACGAGTGTAGAGATTATGTGATCGATCGCATACAAACAATTTTTTCCCAAAATTTACTAACTCATTAAACGAAATAATATAGAATTAACTCAAACATCTTAATTATTTAACATGAATTTCATTTTTTTATTAAGTCAAAATTTTGAATTTGTAGTTATTCAACAATTCATCTCTTTCAAAGGATAAATTCAGTAAGACATTACATTTTTTTAAAACATTTTTGTTGTAATTTAGTTAGTTTATTTAAATATACATCCAAATGTCACATTTTAACTTTTTTACAATGTTTATTTTGACATCAAATATTTATCAACATTTCTTTTATATTTTCTTAATTTTTAGTTAAACAATTTTGTTAATATTAAATAATATTATTAGTTATAAACGTACAATATCACTAAAATGACAATATCACTAAACTGACAATATATTTTTTTACGCTGGTAAATGACCATATCACTAAAGTATGTAACTTTTCTAGAACAACTCATTTTCTATAACAGTTAACCATAAAAAAAATGGGTCTAGAAACTAATTTTTTACACAAATTACACATACTATCATAATTATCATAAAAAACATTATAATAAATTAAATCTAATGTGATGATTCTTATTAAAATCTTAATAGAAAATGGATCTTAGAAACCAATTTTATTTTTATATAGACTGCACATTAAATCTAATGTGATGATTCTTATTAAAATCGTAATAGAAAATGGATCTTAGGAAACTAATTTTATTTTTATATAGATTGTACGTATCTCTCTCACGTGTGTATATATATATATATATATATATATATTAGGTAATTCGAGAGGATAAACACGAAAAGATAAACAAAAATGAGAACTGAGTCAACTCATATAAAGGAATGTACCACTTTCAATCCAAAACTTTAAGACATTGGGTTTGTGGGTCTTCTTCTCATTTCTACTCAATGTGGGACTTAGACTCACATGGATAGCTAACAAATCTCCTCCTCTTCAAGTGAGAGTTCCTTCCACATTGGATACCTAACAATATATATATCACTTCTACAATTAAAAAAAATTGCAAAAACTCACATAAAAAATTCTCATCTATAATAGTATTTATGAGCGCTTTAATTATTAGAACCTATGATTACAATTCTGATATACTGTTTTTCATATTTTATATACCTACGCTTCTATTTTCTCTTTTCTTCATCGTTTTTTCAAAGCATTACATAAATATATTTTTGCTTAGGAACGACTTAGAACATAAACGTGTTTCTATTGTCTTGTAAATACACTTTTCATACATAATGAAAATGTGTATTTTTAGTTTCGGGAAGGCATTTCTTAAAGACAACAAAATGAGTTTTGTGTATGTTGGATCGTAGAAACATAATTCTCTCAAGAATAATTTGGAAAAATAACGGAAATTATGAGGTAAAATAGCAAATGATAAGTGGGAATAATACAGCCCAACTAAGCTCAGTAGCTGTTAATAATACAAACCTTGGGTTGGGCTTCAAAATATTAATGTAACAAGAGGAAGACAAATTCTTCTTGCACCTCCATGCTTAAAAATATCATTTTACCTTCCTCATTCCTTCATGTTTTCAATCACACTTCCTTTTCATCTTCTTATATTCGGCATTACATAATTCAGATTAAATTTTTTTATTATAATTAAATAATTCAAAATATAAAAATTATATTTTTAATTATGTAATTTAAAATATAAATATTTTTTACTTTAAATTATATAATTCAGAATACAAAATCTAAAATATAAAAAAATATATTCTAAATTATAGAATGTGAAATACAAATAATTATATTTCATATTATGTAATTCAAAATACAAAACATTTTATTTCAGATTTTGCAATTCGAAAAATGGTATTTTTGAAATTCGCAAAAGTACGAAGCTGCATGAAGAATTAGTCCAAGAGGAAAAGAGCCTAAAATCTCAATCTGTTCCCAAGGCCCAGAAATGAGAAAAAGAACGCAACCTGTAAAAATCACGTCGAATATAACCTTGTTAAAATACTTTGAACTTTTTGTATTGCCTATATGAAATATAAAAAAAAATCGTTAAACAACTTTTTACATTCTTGCCTTATTATCATGTGAATTAAGTTTATATATGATATATAATATATAAAAAAAGCTATATTTAACATGTTACCTAGTACATATCATAACTTTTTTATCATATAAAATAAAAAAATTAAATATATTTGTAGTTTTGATAGATAGCTTATTATCTAGTTTTTTTTTTCATTTTCCATGAGGCAATGTTAGGGGTGAAAGGTTATGATCTAAAACTAACATGAACTTTGGATTTGGAGTTGGGCAACTATGGTGGGAGAATCTAGGACTTGGGATTGGAACATCAACCTAACCTTAAGCCGTGAGTTACATGTTCCACATTAGTGTCCACTTTGCTCTTTTTGGAATAAAAAATAGGAGAGGAAGAAATTTATGAAATCCAAATATTAACTTTAATTATTCATATATTACATAACAAATAAAGAAAACTATTATAATCATTACAGGAAATTATATTATATTCGCGTCTTCTATTCTTTGGATCTATGTATAAATGACTCATATTCCTTTATTACGATAGGGAACTTTCGAAAGAAGAGTAAAGTTGTCACATGAGGTGGATATGCCTTTTTCATACCTGAAATGAATGCTTAATACATTTGTACACGAATAATTACCTATAGACAACTCATTCAAATTATGATAAAGATGTGTCACATCTTTAGGATTTTGTTCAGTGCAAACAGATAAACATGTTATTGCATTTTAATCTATGGATATTAACACATGCATGTCAACTTTACATCATAAATAAGAAAATTAAATTACATTTAAAACTATATATTTATTAAAAATTCATTTTACACTATTAATAAAGATGATCACAGAGCCAAATAAAATAGTGCTATTTATAATAATATTATTTTATACTATAAATGTTAATAAATACGATTGGTTATTTTCAACAAATAACGTATATAATTATAAAGATAATTATATAAAATTAAGCACCTTATGCAAATATTAAACTAATTATTATTATTATTATTATTATTATTATTATTATTATTATTATTCTATTTTGTTGATAGTAAAGCTTCCTCAGAAATTAGTGAATAAATGCAAAATTGTTGTGGCTATTGGAGGATGAGACACGTAAGCAGTTCTCCATTGGTGGTACTTTTAGTGGCCACATATTACATCACAAGAACAATGATGGTATCAATATTTTCATCCTTCTCCTCCGGAATTTCATATTATTTTTTTAAAAAGAAAGAAATTTGGCATATAATTTTCTGTAAATTTTAAAATTCCCTAAAATATTTACAAGAAAATGTCATTAATTATAAAAAAATATAATACTTTAATCACAGTGAAGGAAAAAGGAAAAAGGTTCATTTTGGGTGTTGATATCATCACATGAATCATGAGAATACCCAGAAGAAGACTTATTGCCTGAACAGTCATAAATCTCCCGAGTGCAGGGCAATAAAGATAAGTAAAATAATAATAAGATAAATAAAAAAATAAAACATTTTATTTAATATGGTTCTTTTAAATGAGAATGATGTTAACTGACTTTTATTAAATGCCAAGGTGGATAATATTATAAATTTATACGTATCTTTGCTGGTTCTCTTTCTCTTTTACTCTTTACCTACTGCTGCTATGTGTCCCTCTGGTTCATCCCCTCCTCATTGCTTTTATTATTATAATATAATTTTTAAATATAATATAACTTTTATTAAATTGTATTAAATAAACTTAAAATGCATTTCATAATATTCTAAAAAGGCTTAAAATACGGTTAATAAGTTAATAATTTATTTAATTAATTTATAAGCTAATTTAACCAATATTTAGTAAAGTAATTTATTTTAAAAACTTCTAACTTATAAATTACCATCTTGATCAAATAGTTTCTGGTATGTAACTTATTAATTTTCTTTTATTAGTTTTTATATTTCAATATTTTTTTAATTCTTAATTTCTTTAACCTATTTTTACTCTTATTAGTTTTAAAAAATAATTTTTTAATGTACTATCTTTAGTATTTATTGAATTAATTTTTTATATTTTTAATTCAAATAAAAAATATTTAACATTATAAATAAAATAAACTAATGTTTTATTACATGATGCTATGTCAAAATTACACACAATAAAAATTGTAAAAAATTATTTCAATTAAAATTGGTCTAAATTGAAAATAAATAATTTAAAATTTTAAAAATAAATAAGCATTTGATTAGATTAACTCATTTAAATAAAATTATCTGTAAAAAACAAAAACCTATACAATTTTGAAAAAGTAAATAAAAATACTAAAAGATTGAATAAGAATTTAATTATTTTTAAAAATAAAAAATCATAATCACATAATATATTGTTTCTCTAAAAAATTTGTTTTTTATATAATAAATTTTATGTAGATATATCATTTTATATTTAACAACTAGTCTATCCGAAAGTTTATCAAACAATTATAATCTAATAAATTAATTATTCAGCTAAAAATTTATAAGTTAGTAGTTTATTAACTACTAGTAAGTTTATTAGCTAGAAGTTTACTTATTAAACTATCAACTAGTTTTCTCAAACAAACCCTTAGAGTAAATTTAGTGAGACCACTGAGTAGTTTGACCAACATAATAAAATGTAGTTGCAAAGACTTAGTTACTAGCTCATTTCTAACTCATAAGTTACTTTGACTCTTAAAACTGTTTCATAGGACCCTCTAACTTATAAAGTGGAAACTATCTCAATTAGCATCTAACTAGTAGCTTATTTAATTGTTTTTTCTTCATCACTTCCTTTTATATTTTAATATATCTTCTTATTATCCTTATCTTTTTATTTATTATTATTTATTTTAATTTGAAGGAGAAAATTAATAATTATATTATTTTTAATATCTTTAAGGTTGCTTTTAATTGTTCTGTAGTTCAAACAAAAAATATTTAAAATTATAAACTGATAAATAAACAAAATTTAAATTTATGAAAGTAAATACAAACTTAATTTAATTAATACTTATTTAAATAAAATAACTTGTTGCAATGAAAAACCTATACAACTTTTAAAAAATAAATAGAAGTACTAAAAGTTTAATAAAAATGTAATTATTTTAACAAAATATATAAAATTATAATTACATAGTAATATAATTTTATAAAAAATATCAATTTTATTTATATTATAATACTTTTCTAGTTAGATTCTTTTGTATCCTTTTATATTCATCAATTAGTTTATCAAATAATCTATCAAATACTTATAATTCAATAAAGTAATTTATTATTAGCTGTTAATTAGTTTCTCTTGTAAATGATTTAATGAATTTAGTGAAATCTCAAATAGATTGACCAAAGACAGAAAATAAATCATGGCTGTGAATAAATTACTATAAAATTGGGTAATTTTTTTATTATTGACATTCTTTTTAGTAAAGTATGACAGAATATAATATGTTATTTAAGTTGATTTTGATGATGTTTGTATTTTTGTTAATGATTCATCTTTTCATTATTTATTATTTTCGTATGATCAAAACTTAAAATACAAATTAATTTCTAAAATAATTTTTTGTATTGAACAATTTATTTTATGTACTTTCTTAACACGACAATAGATTACATTAGAAAATAATGGATTATATTAAAAAATAATCAATTATATTGATCAAAATGATATTTACATATTTCACAAATAATCTATTATTACAAAAAAGTAATAAATTATCTAGTCAATATAAGAAATTCAACTTTTTGAAAATAATCAATTAGGTAGTTTAAATAATAATTTATTAAATTATCACTAAAGTGTTGTATGGACTGATGAACCTGCTTAATACATGATTATTCTTATATTTTAATCAATCATCTCAAATATTTTTAAAAGGAAAATATCTCTTTGATTCAAAACACAATTCTTCATATTTTTTAAATAGAGAACTTTGTTATGATCTAGAAATTCTTTTAAGAGTAGTTTTACATAATATATACAATTTAAAAAAAATGCTTAAGGTGCATTAAGAAAGATTGATCTTATTATAGACTATTCTATCGTAATAATTTTGTAATTGAACATATTAAGTTTTAAAATCCAATTGGACCTTTTTTTTTTCTCTTTGTTTTACATTTTTTTTTCATACGATGCCTTGAGCTTTTATATGTTGTAATCTTGCAATTTAGAAATGACATAACCATTATCTGCATTTGAATATCCGAGTCAATTTTCATATTCAAAAAACGAGTAGAAAGAAAGAAAAAGTATTCACATTATTATATTTTTTTTGTATTTCGTGAAATTAGTAAAACATAAATTTCATATGAATTTCGTAAACTCTCAGAATTATTTTCAATCTTTTTAATACTAGTATTAGATATAGTTTTTAAGAACCCAAGTTTCCTTCACATCTCAAAATTGATGAATAAGTCAAAAGATAAAAATAAAGCAAAATCCAACCATACAATTAAATTTTCTCGGACATTATTATTGTTTTACTTAAAAAACTGTATTTCGTAATTATCTTTTACTTTTTAATAAACAAATAGTGACTTATATTAAGACAATAACTGCTGCACTAAATTTTTTCTTAAAATATCTATTTCATAGTATTAAGTTTTATATTAAGAAAATATTTCTTAATATATAATCCTAACGTACTCATTTGATAATTTCACGTAACCGTGAGTCAAAAAATAATATTATTTAACTAAAATACGATTGAAAACAAAACTAAAAGTTAAAATAAGATTTAAGGAAGTTTGAATTGTCAATTTTTTTATACTTTAATTTATATAGTTTGGGAAAAGTTTTTGACATTTACCTTCTCCATTTATGATTATTGGTTGTGGGGAGATTTTATCTGTCATTCATTTTCTATTGATTAGTTGTTGTTTGCAGTTAGTATATGTTTGTCTTTCATCTTTTTTATTGGTGTGGGCTTTCTCATTTTTTAATCTCATTGATTCTTCTTTTACGATTTAAAATTCTTGCATTGTTTTGAGATATTCTTTCTTTGATAATAATGTTTTGATTCTCAATTTCTTTCATTTATTCTAACAACGGTGAGTTTTACTCTAATATCTTATTCTTCTTTTTCTTCAAAATTAATTTGAAACACGGTATGAATTTTATTTTATTTTATTTTTCTATATATGTAAAGACTGTCAAAGTAAGTCTTTACTTATATAAGAAAATATTTCGTAATATTATAATAAAGTAACGATAGTTCAACTCGCAAGGTAATGACTATTTAACAATTTGACATAAGGATGAGTTAGTAAGAATAATATTATTTAATTAAAACACTGATTAGAAAAAGAAATTTAAAAATTAAAATAAGATTTTAAAAAGTTTGAATTGTGAATCTCTTTGTACTATTTAATTTATGTGGTTTGAGAAAAGTTTTTCACATTCATTTCCATTTATCATATCATTTGTGTTGAGAGTGTCTATTATTTATCTTTTTCATTGATTCATATTCGTTTGTAGTTAGAATATTACCTTTCATCTTTTCCATCAACTCTTTTTCCAATTTTGTAAAACAATATCACTTTATTTTTTCAAAATAAAAAATTTTAAACCTTAACTCATTGATAATATCATTAATTCTCTTTTCACGAATTCAAATTCTTACATCGTTTTATAATTTTTTTTGACAACAATGTTTTGATTCGTAAATTTTTCCGTTATGCTGAGTTTTATTATCGTTGACCCACTCTCCTTTTTCTTCAAAATTAATTTGAAAGACAGTATGATAATATAATTTTAATTTTTTTTCTATATAAGTAAAGACTACCAAGTAAGTAAGGAGCGAGTGGTTTTGAAAGAATGATTTTCCATTATAATATCAATTTATATTAAAGACATTATTGGAAGAAATCAAGGAATATACTTTTTTTATTGGTAAGAGAAAAACAAGTTGTCTTCTAAAAGGTCGAACTTTTGAACCTGTCCTTACTCCTCTTCCGTTGGTTCTTCATTTTTCTTTCACTTTCGCCTTTTCACTCTTCAGAATCCACAGAATCTTTACCCTTACCCCCACCACATATTGCTAGGTAGCTATGCCAAGCAGGGAGGATTCACCATTAGGAGAAGCAAATCTTCCACTGCTGGAACCTCACCCTCTAACAGATGAAAGAGATGAACAACACCAAAAACTGCTACCAAGGTTTTGGATCGAGTCAAAGAAGCTTTGGCACATCGTAGGCCCTTCAATTGTGAGCCGTGTTGCATCCTATTCCATGTTCGTCGTCACCCAAGCCTTCGCTGGCCATCTTGGTGACCTCGAACTCGCCGCCATATCCATTGCCAATAACGTCGTCGTTGGCTTCGACTTTGGCCTCTTGGTATGTATCACTATAAAGTTTCAACTCCTTAAATTCTCAAGAAAGTTGAGACACTAATTTGCATTTGTTTTGAAATTGAAATAGTTGGGTATGGCAAGTGCCTTAGAAACGCTATGTGGGCAAGCCTTTGGAGCGAAAAAGTACTACATGTTAGGCATTTACATGCAGCGTTCGTGGATCGTGCTTTTCATTTGCTGTATCTTGCTTTTGCCTCTCTACTTCTTTGCCTCCCCGGTGTTGAAGCTGTTGGGGCAGCCCGATGAGCTGGCGGAGTTATCCGGTACGATGACGATTTGGATGCTACCGGTGCACTTTGCCTTTGCGTTTCAGTTCCCTCTGCAGAGGTTCTTGCAGTGCCAGCTGAAGACTGCGCCTATTGCATGGGTGTCTCTGCTGGCGCTCTTGGTGCACGTGTTTGTGAGCTGGTTGTTCGTGTTCAAGCTCGAGTTCGGTGCTATTGGCGCTGCTGCAACCATTAACTTCTCGTGGTGGGTTCTGACCTTGGGGCTTTTTGGGTACAGCGTTTTGGGTGGGTGCCCTCACACTTGGACTGGCTTTTCAGTTGAAGCTTTCTCTGGGCTTTGGGACTTTGTCAAACTCTCTGCTGCTGCTGGAGTCATGCTCTGGTATTCTCTCTCTCAACTTTTGTTCTTGTTAATGTTTGTGTACTTAATTAAGTTGTGGGATTTTTTAACTTTGTTTCTGCAGCGTGGAGAATTGGTATTACAAAATTCTGATAGTGATGACGGGGAACCTTGAGAATGCAGAGATTGCTGTGGATGCCCTATCCATATGGTTAGTCATTGCACTTTTCTTTTTTAGTTCTTCATTTTATAAAATTTTTAAATCTTTGATTCCGTAAAATGCTGATACTTCCATGTAAAGTCGTCTATTGTTTCTTCATTTAAAGACTTTTACAAGAGTTAATCTATCTCTGTTTATAATAATAGACATCACCTTTGGTTAAAAATGTAATTAATTTTGTGAAAAGCTGTTTAAAATAGTCAATGATATAGGCCAAAAAAATTATATTTTACACCACTGTTGCCACCACTGTTCATACCTATGATGAATTATATCTATTTAAAACTCATTTTATTGGTTCGTTACAGTCGCTTTATTCCTTCAAAGTTATATTTTTTTTTCTAATAATATCCTTTTGCCAATGATGTGCTGTGTTTGGCAGTATGACCATCAATAACTTGGAGATTATGATTCCCCTGGCATTCTTTGCTGCAACTGGGTATTATATATAACTTTTCAGCATGATATTTTCTGTTCAACTTTTTATTCTTTCTGTTTTCTATTTTGGTTTTTAATTGTGTACAAGTAAAAAATTGTGTCCTTGCAGAAGAAACTCTAAATATAATTGAGAAAAATATAGTGGTTAGGTTGAAGAACCATAGAGAAACAACAACAATGACCCTCTATCACGAAAACATAACCTGTGATGATCCTTTCCTCCCCAGTCACCATTCACCAGCAAGATGATTAAGAAAAACAAAACTGTAGTAGCCATAGAAAAAAGGTTGGCACAAGTAGTCAAGTCAAACTTGTGCATTATTCACAGGGACTTTTCTTTTTGTACTGGAGTTGAAGGAGGAATCTCATCTAAGTATTTGTGTCTCTGGAGGGTAATAAACCAAGAGAAGTACATAGTATTAGTCTTGTCTCACACGTAATCTCATTATTCTTTTAACTATTTTTCTCCCTTTTCTTTCTCACTCTCAGAGTTTTTAACATTAGATATTGACATGGTCCTAACAGCTGATAAGAGTCACAATCTCTGCCGTGTTCTGATAGTTCCACATCGAGACTGTGAGGATCCAGTTGCACACAAGTGCCATGATAGACTGCAATATCATCATATAGGAAGAATTGAGGATAGAAATAAGCAAGTATATTATTTATTTTATTATATTTATTAAATATATTTTAAAATAAAAAATAACATGAACAATATGTTTTCTTATATATTTTCTACATAATTAATTATATCGTTATTTTAATTATTAAAAATAATAAACATAATAAATTATATTTAGTATTTTTTTTCTTGTGGTATCAACTGAAAACAAGTTGTTATTCTCTCTCTAATTATTGGGCTAGATCAGAACAAATCCCTAGGCGAACAGAGGCTCAGAGCAATGGTTTGGCTAAGAGCCACATATGCACCACCATACTTTTACAAATGTAATCTAAAATTTAGGAAATAATTTTTTAACAGAAATTATTTTTATCTTTAACAAGATAATTTTTTAATAATTTAAATTTCTTTCAGTATTTACTCTTATTAATGTTGTATAATAATTAATACCTAGATAGAATTATAAATTTACCATCTCACTTCTTAAAATATTAATAAAGAATGCTAATTTGTAGACCTTTTTGGATTATTATTTTATTGTTAGACCTTTTTGAGTTATTGATTCAGTGTTACACTTGTTAATAAAATTATTTTAGTTATTTAATTATGTTTATTAAGAATATAATAACTATTTAAATAAGAATAATAATAAATTTTTACATAAATATTACTTGAAATTCAATTTATATAAAACATTTTAGATTATAGAAAAGCTAAAACAAATTAAAATATATAATTATTAATGATATTTAATTACCTAAAAATATTAATATTTGATTCAATAATTAATCAAATCCTTATTTTTTATTTTATAATTTTTTACTAATTCATCACTTAGTTTTATTAAATAGTTTTAATCTAAATTTTCAATTTTGTACTAATTTTCAACCTTCAACTAACTTTTTAAATTCTTAGTTATCTCTCAACTTTCAGCTAATTTTAAAACATATAACCCTAGTCCTACCAGAGACCACTCAGCAATACTACCCATGGTACAATGAGCTAAATAATCCTTTTAAATTTAAGAAATTATAAGAAAATTATTTCTCATGGAACAAAATTTATATTTAAAATTTACTGTTTTAAACTATTATTTAATTAACTCTCATACCACCTCCTTGAGTTCTGCATCATAATTTGATTCTAGGAATGGCCCTTTTGGCATAATATAAAAAAACATTAAAACTTAAAAAAGGAAGAGAAAGATAGGAAAGAAAGTGAGATAGTAATAATATTAGTAAAAGCAAAGAAGAAGCTAAAAAACATTCTTTAATCTATATAGTTACAAGGAGCTAAAAATGTGGAAATGCATATACTAATGTTGTTACTGAACATGCAATGTGCAGAGTGAGAGTTGCAAACGAGCTTGGAGCTGGGAACGGAAAAGGGGCAAAGTTTGCTACTACAGTATCTGTGGTAACATCAGTTGTTATAGGACTCTTCTTCTGGATGTTGATTTTGATATTGCATGACAAATTCGGCTACATATTCTCTAATAGCAAACCTGTTCTTGAAGAAGTAAACAACCTTTCTCTTCTATTAGCCTTCACAATTCTCCTCAACAGTGTTCAGCCAATTCTCTCAGGTATCATCACCTCACTGTTCAATTACACTATCTATTTGGTAATTGCAAAATTATGAATGAATGCTATATTTGGATGATTTGAACAGGAGTGGCTGTAGGATCAGGTTGGCAATCATATGTGGCATACATAAACTTGGGTTGCTACTATATCATTGGGGTGCCTCTTGGATTTTTGATGGGTTGGTTCTTCAAACTAGGAGTTATGGTATGTCTAGTTTCTAGACATTTATGCAGTTATTTACCTAGAATGTGTGAATTTCACATGTATTAACATATGATTCTTACACTATTTGCTAATGAAATTGAAAAAGGGAATCTGGGCTGGGATGATTTTTGGTGGCACAGCTACTCAGACATTAATATTGAGCATCATTACCATTAAATGCGACTGGGACAAAGAGGTAACTTTCTAGTTATAAAAACCCTAGTTTTTTTTATTCTTTTCAATTCTGTTAAGGGTCCTGACTTTGAATTATCTAATCTTAATAGATGTATTTTTCTGATTAAAACTTTCAGGCTGAGAGAGCAAAACTACGTTTAACAAGGTGGGCAGATCCAAAACAAGAACTCAACTAAGCATATTTATCTCATTTGTAATACGTCCACAAACAATGTAGTCTACATGTTGTGAGAATATAAATAAGTTTAGTAAAAACATTACACACTGATCAATTCATTATGGATCGCAGACTAAATTCAAACAAGAACAAAAGGTCAATTTTTGTTTCAGGAATTCAAATATACATTTTATTAGAAAACAAAGCAAGTATATATATATATATATATATATATATGTGTGTGTGTGTGTGTAACTCTAAAAAATAAAAAGTATAATAAAGTATTGATTGATCGTTTTTAATAAATTAGACTCAAATACGTTATGAATTATTAGAAAATGTACAGATATGGTTTTAGACTTTTTGTAAAATATTCTTTAATTTTCACCCTAAAATGTGAGAAATAATTATGTTAAGTTCTTATGGTCATGTATTGTTTAACTACTTGCGTGTTTTATTAGAGATAAAAAAAATTAGTTTTGTAGGAACCAAAATCAAAATTCATTGATCATTTTACAAAGACTAAAATATATTTATTTTATTTATTAGTTGCCTGATTATTTAATATATTTTAATTCGATAAACGAACTAATGTTCTTATAAAAGCTTATTTATTACCTTTCCTTTCTTTTTAATTAATAATTTAGAAAAAAAAATTAAGTATTCAATGATTGGAACTCCTTGTGCAGTACGTACACAACATTAAATCTAATTTACACTCTAAAATGATTGGAAAAATATTTTTTAATGACTTTATCACAACAAAAAATTAATAAACACTCAGTACATGGCAATTTAAAAAACAATATTTCGCTAGAATTTCTAATTGCTTTATTTTTTTTTAACAATGAACAAAATACCCTCCAATTTTGAAACCAATGCACAAATCGTGGTCCAAATACTTTCGAATGGAAAGACTATGGCACTGGAAATGCATGGCCCCGTCTAGAGAAAAATGACGTGCCAAAGTAAATATAAAAATGTTGGTAATATGATCACATCAATTTTTCCAAATCAGTCATAAGCCAAAAAAAAAATAAAATGTGTAAGTGTAATCCTTATAATAATCTCTTCTTTTGGCCATATATCTTTTCCAAAACATGGGAACAAAACGCTAAAACAAAAAAACTAGTTACCTTAAAAATGTGTAACATTTGAAGCTATATCCATATGCATGTCACTTCTCATCCAATGCAGAAAGAAATATCCTTGACATAAGAAACTGATTTGGAAGAAATTCAATTCGTCATTGTATCTATCTATGCCAATGAGTAAACAAAATTTTTTGCTATGGTTGTAGAAAAGGAAAAGTAGACATGGTTTTTAAATTTAGATGTACTGAGAGAAAATTTTTGTTATGGTTGTAGAAAAAGGAAAAGTAGACCTGGTTTTTAGATTTAGATGTATTTAGACGAAAAAAAGTTCTTTCTACTTTACAAAATGACAAACATTATAAATAAAAGATTTGTTATACTTAATAAAAAGAAATTTATTTTTTTATAACATCAATGTATTTGTTTGAAACATGTCATAGCTGAAAATATTAAAGGGTTTCGAGATCACTAGTAGTAAAATTGACAATATTGATGATATGTGAAGATTTGATAGGTTTTATTTGAAATTTTTGATAAGAAGGGACCATGAGTATATAAAGCTTATCTTGCATCTCAATTGAACCAATGATTTTCAAGGAGTTCTTGTCCTGAATGTGACAACTATTAGAGTCAAATATAATCACACAAGGTAAATTATCAATCAATTTGTTATTGAAAGAAGATTAAAACTGAAGTTGGAATATACAGAACATTATCTATGACATGATTTTGATTGAAAAAAACACTTCCAACGTAATTGACAATGACTTGATTTCTATTTGGTAATTTGATACTAATAAGATTAATTTGAGATATAAAGTTAAATGAGTCAAGGATGAACACATGTGGTCAGTAATATCACTATTGAGAATCTAAGAACTTAAAGAAGAAAGAAATTTGTTACCATGTGCGTTATCATGTTGGAATAAATAACAGAGATGATTAGAAGCATTGTCACTAGATTTAGATTGTTGTAAAAGGGATAAAAATGTTTGACATTGTTTAGGAGTAAAACCAATTTGCAAAGAATGTACTTCTAAATTTGAACCTTTATGATTCTTCTCATTATTATTCGAATCTGCTTTCTGATTTTTAAATTTAAGCTGAGGTAGAAAACCATATTTTCTATAACATGTATCAATGATATGTCATGTCTTAACACAATGACTGTAGACTTTATAAGTATTTCGTCTTCCATAACTTTTAACTTCTTATGCTAGTTAAAATCATTGTATTAGACTAATTATCAAAAATCCATCTCTTTTTTTTTTTATATGGAAAGAACAAATCATATTCAATGATACAAGGGGTCTCCCGAGAGATCAACAATTTCAGTGATGAGTAAATGTGATGTGATCTAAAACATATAAAAAAATGTAATTTTTCTTTTTTATTTTCTGTTTAATTTGGACCTAGGGAAGGAATGGGCTTGTCTATTCCTCTTTCACTATCTTAGGGAATGAATGAGTTTGTCTCTTTCTCTTCCATAGGAAAGGAATGAGCTTGTCTCTTCTTCATCCACCATGAGTCTATATAAGGACACCTATGGTACTCATTTTGACAGATTTGGAATCAAAGAAATTTTTGAAAAATCTTGAGTGTGTTATATCTCAAGAGATGTTTCTCCTTTACTTATTCTAGAGTGATGCTTCATAGCTTATCTCTTGATAACACTTTTTCATAGCTTATCTCTTGATGACACTTTTCTTATCTTAAGAGCTAGGTACAAGTGACGATTCACCATCTTTCTTATCTCATGAATTTGAGTGACACAAGGTTCTTCATAATTTCTAACATTGATTCTTATCTTGTGAGCTGGATACAATCACCATCTTGTTTATTTTATGAATTTAGGTGACCCAATGTGTTGAAATTAGTTTTTTTCTAAAAGATCTCCTGTTTATATCTATCAAAAAGTAATTAACTATTGTTAAACACATCCCACCTAAAGTGTATTTAGTTATTATTGAATAACATCCTATAGTTTTAAACTTAAATATATTTCACATTTGTTTTATTACATCCTTTTTCAATAAAAAGAGCATATGTCTCTATTGAATGTATCAACATGGGGATATTTAGTGTTTCAGTGAACTTTTTCTTGACAGGATTCTAACAAATTTTTCGATTAACATCATTAATTCATTTTAACAAATAAATAGATATACTTTTATTAATCTTAAAAATAGTTTAATATTCAATAGTTTATTTCAAAATTATTTTTTGATGTTTAAAAATTGTTGAATTCAACTTTATATTGAGAGAATGAAAGTCTATATATTTTTTCTTAATTTGTTAACCTTTGAAGCTTAGAAAATAAAGTAAAGTTTAAAGATTCTTAATAAATATGTATCATATATAATTGAAACCACATTCTGATACGACATGCTGATAAGAATGATTATGAAATCTGAATAAAATCTAGTGTCCCATAGCCAAAGAGATTTCAAAAACACGGTTGAATATATATTGGAATTCTAACATAAAAAATCATTAAGAATGAGATAAATCTTTAATAAAAAATCATCTGGACCATCTAAGTTAATATGAGGTTAATCACTTATATTAATTCAGATTCTTTGATGTATAGATTCAATACGACTTCGTAAACAAGTTGACATGAGATAGATAAAATTTTAAATTATCATCAATTAATTTAAAATTTAATTATTACTATTATTATTATTTATTTATTTATAGACGTCATTGACAACTCTTAGCAGGTATTCGTAACCATTTAATCATGGTTCTCTTGTATTAATTATTCAAGAAAACTAATATGTGTTAAATGTAAAGTTTTTTTTATTCTATTACATTTCCTATATTACATAACTTAAATAATTTAAACATAATAAGTTTAATAATTAAGATGATTTAATAAAGATCAAAGAACTACAGTTAATTACACTTTTATTTATTTCACTATTATTTAATTATTTGTATTTTATTTGTAGTGTTTACATCAATCTTGATTCATGAGTGTAGAAGTTCTGCGATGAATCACATAAAAACAATTGTTTTTCCAAAATTTACTAACTAACAAAGATAATGCAAAATTAACTCAAACCCCTTAATTATTTAACTATAAATTTTATTTTTGTTAATTAGTCAAATTTTGAATTTGTAGTCATTCAACAATTCATCTCCTTTGTAGGATAAATAGATGGAAGACATTACAATTTTCTTTTTTTAAACTTTTCTGTTGTAAATTTATTTAGTATATTTAAATATACACTCAAATGTTACATTTACTTTTTTTACAATGTATTTTGACATGAAATATTTATCAACATTTTCTTAATTTTTAGTTAAACAATTTTGTTAATATTAAATAATATTATTTAATTATAAAGTATCTGATAATTATATATTAGTAAATGACAATATCACTACAATATGTAACTTTTCTAAAACAACTCATTTCTATAAAAGTTAGCCATCATAAAAAAAATATGCGGTCTAGAAACTAAATTTTTACGTAAATTACACATACTATGATAATTATCACCAAAATCATTATAATAAGTTAAATATAATATGATCATTATTATTAAAATCGTAATAGAAAATGAAGCTTAGAAACTAATTTTATTTTTATATAGATTGCACGTATAATATATATATATATATATATATATATATATATTATTACAAGAAAAATGTTGTTTAGAGATCAATTTTTAGCTAACAAATGAAATGGTTATTAATTGTGATCAAAATAATCACCGAATTAGATTTTAGTTGCTAAATAACTACAAAATAATAGTAATGCTTGAATTTAGTGACCAATTAAGTCAAATAATTGATATCTAACATTATATATCAAAGTTTTAGTGATTTATTAGCAACTATTTCATTTGATAGCTAAATATTATCTCTAAATAATTTTTTTTTCTAGTAGTGTATATATAATCACTTTTACAATTAAAAAAAAAAATTGCAAACCTTACATAAAAACTTTCTCATCTATAATAGTATTTATGAGCGTTGTAATTAGTAGAACCTCTGATTATAATTCTGATATTTTTTTTTTCTTTCGTCCATATTTTTATAAAAATATCATTTATGTTCGCTTTTATTTTCTCTTTTCTGTATCGTTTTTTCAACGCATTACAGAAATATATTTTTGCTTAGGAATGGCTTAGAACATAAACGTGTTTCTATTGTTTTGTAAATACACTTTCCATACATAATGAAAATGTGTATTTTTAGTTTGGGGAAGGCATTTCTTAAAGGCAACAAAATGAGTTTTGTGTATGTTGTATGTAGAAACATGATTCTCTCAAGAATAATTTGGAAAAATAATGAAAATTATGCGGTAAAATAGCAAAAGTTAGGTGGGAATAATAGAGCCCAACTAAGCTCAATAGCTGTGAATGATACAAACCTTGGGTTGGGCTTCAAAATATTAATATAACAAGGCGAAGACGAATTCTTCTTGCACCTTCATGCTTAAAACTTAAAAATATCATTTTAGCTTCCTCGTGCCTTCATCCTCTCAATCACACTCCATTTTCATCTTCTAATATTCTGCATTACATAATTCAGATTATAATTTTTTTATTTTAGATTGAACATTATGTTTTTCTTATTTTGATTAAACAATTTAAATTATAAAAATTTATACAATCTAAAATATAATTTTTTTTACTTCGAATTTTACAATAAAAGTACAAAAATCCAGAATATAAAATTATATTACAAATTGTAAAATGTAAAGTACAAATAATTATATTCTAAATTATGTAATTCAAAATATAAAATATTTTATTTCAGATTTTGTAATACGAGAAAGGATACTTTTGAAATTTTCAAAAATAGGAAGCTGCATGAAGAATTAGTCCAATAAGAAAAGAGCCTATAATCTCATTCAGTTTCCAAGGCCCAGAAATGAAAAAAAGATCACAAACCGGAAAAATCACGTTGAATATAACCTTGTTAAAATACTTGAATTTTTTTTTATTGCCTATATGAAATATATAAGGAATGTTAAACAGCTTTTTACATTCTTGCCTTATTATCATGTAAATTAAGTTTATATGATATATGATAATATATATAAAAAAACTATATCTAACATATTACCTTGTAATAACTTTTTATCATATAAAATAAAAAATTTAAATAGATTTTTAGTTCGTGCAAATTTTAGCTTTGATAGATAGCTCATTATCTAGTTTTCTTCATTTTCCCTGAGGCTAATGTTAGGGCTGAAACGATATGATCTAAAACTAACATAACCAAACTGGGATTTGGAGTTGGGCAACTATGGTGGGAGAATCTAGGACTTCGGATTGGAACATCTACCTAACCTTAAGCCGAGTTACATGTTTCACATTAGTGCCCACTTTGCTTTTTTTGGAATCAAAAATAGGAGAGGAAGAAATTTATAAAATCCAAATATTAACATTAATTATTCATATATTGCATAACAATTAAAGAAAATTATTATAATCATTTGAGGAATTATATTTCCCATCTTCTATTTTTTTCGATCTATATATAGAAGAGTCATCATATTCCTTTATTTTTTTGTTAGGGAACTTTAGAAAGAAGAGTAAAGTTGTCATATGAGGTGGATATGCCTTTTTCATGAAAGCTTAATACATTTGTATACGAATAATTACCTATGGACAACTCATTCAAATTATGATAAAGATGTGTCACATCTTTAGGATTTTGTTCAGTGCAAACAGATAAACATGTTATTGCATTTTAATCTAATTATAAGGATGAAAAGGATATTAACACGTGCATGTCAACTTTACATGATAAATAAGAAAATTAAATTATTTTTAAAACTTCATATTTATTAAAAATTCATTTTATACTAGAGAAAAATAAAATAATGCTATTTATCGTAATATTTTTTTCTACTATAACCAATAATAATAATAATTATTATTATTATAACTCTAATTTGTTGATAGTAAAGCTTCTTCTGAAATTAGTGAAGAAATGCAAAATTGTGGTGACCATTGGTGGATGAGACACGTAAGCAGTTCTCATTTGGTGGTACTTCTGGTGGCCACATTACATCACAATAACAATGAGGGTATCAATCTTTTCATCATTTTCCTCCCGAAATTCATATTAGAATTTAAGAAATAAAATTGCCATATAATTTTCAGTAAATTTTATAAAATTCCCTAAAATATTTACAAGAAAAAGTCATTAATTGTAAAAAATTCTAACAGTTTCATCACGGTAAAAGGAAAAAAAAAAAAAAAAAAAAAAGGTTCATGTTGGGTGGTGATATCATTACCTGAATCATGAATGCCCAGGAGAAAACTCATTGCCTGAACAGTCTTAAATCTCGCCAGTACTAATAATAAAGATAAGTAAAATAATAATAAGATAAATAAAAAAAAACAGGAAATAAAACAATTTTTTCAGAAGTGTCTCCTTTGATGTATCATCTATCTAAATATAAAATTTGTTGTAAATATGTCAGTGTCAAAAACATAGTTTTATTTGGTGTTTCTAATCTTTTGATAACAATGATGTTGTTGTCTAGTACTAACTGACTTTTATTAAATGCTAAGTAGATAATTATAATCTCAGTCCTTGTCGCCATAGATATTATGATATTATGAATTTATAACTATTTTGTGTGTTCTCTTTCTCTTCTACTCTCTTTCGTCTATATCTATTGCAATATGTACCTCTTTGATTTATCCACTCGTTATCTTAAAATTAGAAGATTCACAAAAGTAGATTTAGATATGATAACATTTTTTTTTATTTTAACTTTTAAAATTTATTTTAATTATAATTTATATTTCTAAAAATTATTTTTATATTAAATTATTTTACAAAATTATTTTAACCTTAATTTAAATTATTTTTCGTGTAAAATTTAAAATTGTTATACGTCCTACGTTCCACCTATTTTAGTCTTTTTTTATAAAAATTCTACATTATGTGAAATTCTTACATTTCGTAAAATATTAAGTATTTTCTTTTTAACTGGTCTTCAAATAAATTATTCTAGTTATTAAAGTTGAAACAATGCATTTGAAAAAAAAAATATTATTATGATAAAATAACGTTTAAATATAAATAATTTTTATTAAATTGTATTAAAACTTAAAATGCAGTCTCTATGAAATGAGGAACAACACTTTCATAATATTCTAAAAAGGCTCAAAATACAGTTAATAAGTTAATAGTTTATTTAATTAATTTATAAGCTAATTTAACCAATATTGAGTAAAAAATTATTTTAAAAAGTTTTAACTTATGAATTACCATCTAGATCAAATAGTTTATGTTATGTAACTTATTTATTTTTCTTTTATTATTAGTTTTTATATTTCAATAATTTTTTTAATTCTTAATTTCTTTAACCTAATTTTACACATATTACTTTTAAAAAACAATTTTTTAATTTACTATTTTTAGTATTTATTGAATTAAATTTTTATATTTTTAGTCCAAATAAAAAATATTTGACAATATAAATAAATTAAATAATGTTTTATTACATGATGCTACGTCAAAATTACACACAATAAAAATTAAAAAAAAATCAATTTAACATTGGTGTAAATTGAAAATAAATAATTTAAAATTTAAAAAATAAATAAAAGTTAAAGTTGATTAGATTTAACTCATTTAAATGATTTGTGACAAAAATCTATACAATTTTGAAAAAGTTAATAAAAATTCTAAAAAAATGAATAAAAAATTAATTATTTTTGAAATCTAAAATCATAATTACATGATATTTTTTTTTTCTAAAAATAAAAAAATTATATCATTTAATATTTAACAACTAGTTTATCCACAAGTTTATCAAACACTTATAATCTATATGTTAACTATTCAACTCAAAATTTATAATAGTTAGAAGTTTATCAACTACTAGTAAGTTTACTAGCTAGAAGTTTACTTATTAAACTATCGACTAGTTTTCTCAAACAAACTCTTAGAGTATATTTAGTAAGATCACTAATTAGTTTGACCAACATAAAAAGTGTGCTTGGTGTAAACTTACTTACTAGTTTATTATTAACTTATAAGTTACTTTGACCAACACAAAAAGTGTTTGATAGGAAATTCTAACTTAATAGATTGGAAACTACCTCAATTAGCTTCTAATTAGTAGCTTATTTAATTGTTTTTTTTTCTTTACTACCTTTTATATTTTAATACATTTTCTTATTATCCTCATATTTCTATTTATTATTATTTATTTAAAATTTACAGAGATAATTAATTATTACATTATTTTAATATCTTTAAGGTTGCTTTCTAATTTGTTATGTAGTTCAAACAAAAACAATATTTAAAATTATAAATTGATAAATAAATAGAATTTAAATTTATGAAAGTAAATAAATATTTAATTTAACTAATACTTATTATATTAACTTATTTAAATAAAATAACTTGTTCCAATAAAAAAACTATACAACTTTTAAAAAATAAATAGAAGTTCTAAAAGTTTGATAAAACTTTAATTATTTTAAAAATATATATATAAAAAATTACATAGTAATATATATTTTTATAATATATATATATATATATATATATATTATAATACTTTTACAGTTAGATTCTTTTGTACCCTTTTATGTTCATCAATTAGTTTATCCAATACTTATAATTCAATAACTTAATTTATTGTTAGCCATTTAATTAAGTTCTCTTGTAGATTATTTAATGAATTTAGTGACCAAATACAAAATAAATCATGGCTGTGAATAAATTATCAAAAAATTGAGTAATTTTTTTATTATATTAATTTTTGACTTTTTTTAGTAAAGTATGAAAAAAATATAATGTATTAATTTAATGTTGATTTTAATGATATTTTCACCTCTTGTTAATGATTAATTTCTCCATTATTCATTACCTTAACATGATCAAAAGTATGAATTAATTCCTAATATAATTTTGAGTAAATTTATATTGACATGTTGATTTCATGTCTTTTATAACATATTAGTCAATTATATTAAAATACAATCAATTATATTGATTAAGAATAATTATTACATCTTTAGCATAATCAATTATTTTAAGAAATAATTAATTATGTTAGTCAATATAAAAGGCTCAAACTTTTTAAAAATATCGATTAGGTTTAAATAACAATAAATTAAACTATTACTAAAGTGTGGTATGAATTGATGAACGAACTTGATATTCAATTTTTTTAATAATATTTTAATCAATTGTCTCAAATCTTTTTAAAAAGAAGATGTTTCTTTGACTCGAAACACAATTCTTCAATAATACAATTGTGTTTTAAGAAAAAATTGCTTAAGGTCCATCAAAAAAGGTTAATCATGCTATAAACTATTTTATTGTAATTTTCTGATTAATAAGGTGATATTTGTTTTTTCATAATCTAATTTGTATATTCTACACTGATTTTGGTGTATATGATACGTAATTGAGTGATTTATTTATTTAGTGTTGAACTTTTTTGAATGATGTTTCATATATGCTTTTGTACTTGCATATATCAATTTTTTATTGAAAAATATAATTTAAGTTGTTTGAATCAACTCGATTGATAAAAATTGAAGAAGAATTAAACCAATATACAAGTTTTGTGTATGTCTTTGTATTCATCCTTTTCTCATTATGTTAAATTTTTTGTTATCTTTATATTAATTTACTTTTATACTTTATGTTATCATCAACAATTTAAGACAATTTTTCCTTAAAAGATTAATTTTAAACCAATTTACTCCTTTTTAGTTGTATTTATAGACATTTCTTGTTTTATAATTAGTATCTACAACATGTTATTGAAGGTTATTCAATTTTGATACACAAAAACATTTGTGCAAGATGTATCTATAAACAAACTTCTTCTCATTATTGGAGAAAACTATCATTTAAAAAAAAAAATTAGAATACACATTTTCATGAATTTGTTCATAAAAGAGTTTAGAATACAATGATAAGTGTTTTTTTTAAACTAATTAGAATAGTTAATAATATTGTGATTCTTAATAATTTTCTTTATGGACTCTTCATTATTATAATATAAAAGTTAAAAATATTATATTTTCTATTTTTCATTCTTGGTGAATTTTGTAGAACATTTTGAAAGGTGTTTCAAGAAGAAGTATTTTTAATTTTTTTTGTTTTAATTGCATAAATACTCTTATAATTGAACAAATCAAGTTTTTGGTAAAAAATCTAACTTATGTTGTCTAAATTAACTGAAAATGGATTTGGAAAGAATTAAATCAGTATAAAAATTTTGTATCTTTGTGATTCATCTTTCTCTATTTTTCATTTTTTTATTTTTGTTATTCTTGATGGTATTTACGGTTGCACTTAATTTATTTTATCATCAATAACTTTTGAAAATCTTTTCTTACAATTTTTAAAATCCAATTGACGATTTTCTTTTACATTTTTTATACTATTCCTTGAGTTTTATATGTTGTAATCTTGTATTCTAGAAATGACTTTATATCTTCATTTTAAATATCTAAGTCAATTTTGTAAACATATGAAAAAAAAGGTAATTTTGAAAGAAAGAAAATGTATTCATATTACTATATTTTTTTTATATTTCGTGAAATTAGCAAAATATAAATTTCATATGAATTTTGTAAACTCTCGGAATTATTTTCAATCTTTTTAATAATAGTAGATATAGTTTTTAAACTTCCAAGTTTCCTTTTCTTCACATCTTCAAAATTGATTTATAAGTCAAAGATAAAAATAAAGTAAAATCAAACCATGCAATTAAATTTTCTCGGACATTATTATTGTTTTTCTTAAAAACCTCTATTTCATAATTATCTTCGACCTTTTAATAAACAAATAGTGACTTATATCAAAGACTTTGACTGCGGCACTAAGGTTTTTCTTGAAATATTTATTTCAAAGTATTAAGTTTTATATTAAAAAATATTCCCTGATATTAAAGACATTAATGGAAGAACTCAAAAGGAATATACTTTTTTTTAATACTATATTAGAGAAAAACAAGTTCTCTTCTAAAACCTCGAACGATTGAATCTGTCCTTACTCCTCTTCCTTTCGTTCTTCATTTTTCTTTCACTTTCGGCTTTTCACTCTTCAGAATCCACAGAATCTTTACCCTGAACCCCACCATATATTGCTACTAGCTATGCCAAGCAGGGAGTATTCACCATTAGGAGAAGCAAATCTTCCACTGCTGGAACCTCACCCTCTAACAGATGAAAGAGATGAACAAGATCAAAAACTGCTACGAAGGTTTTGGATCGAGTCAAAGAAGCTTTGGCACATAGTAGGCCCTTCGATTTTGAGCCGTGTTGCATCCTATTCCATGTTAGTCGTCACCCAAGCCTTCGCTGGCCGTCTTGGTGACCTCGAACTCGCCGCCATCTCCATTGCCAATAATGTCGTCGTCGGCTTCGACTTTGGCCTCTTGGTATGTATCACTATAAAGTTTCAACTCCTTAAATTTTCATGAAAGTTGAGACACTAATTTGCATTTGTTTTGAAATTGAAATAGTTGGGTATGGCAAGTGCCTTAGAAACGCTATGTGGGCAAGCCTTTGGAGCGAAAAAGTACTACATGTTAGGCATTTACATGCAGCGTTCGTGGATCGTTCTTTTCATTTGCTGTATCTTGCTTTTGCCTCTCTACTTCTTTGCCTCCCCGGTGTTGAAGCTGTTGGGGCAGCCCGATGAGCTGGCGGAGTTATCCGGTACGGTGTCCATTTGGATGCTACCGGTGCACTTCGCGTTTGCGTTTCAGTTCCCTCTGCAGAGGTTCTTGCAGTGCCAGCTGAAGACTGCGCCTATTGCGTGGGTGTCTCTGGTGGCCCTCTTGGTGCATGTGTTTGTGAGCTGGTTGTTCGTGTTCAAGCTCGAGTTCGGAGTTGTTGGCGCTGCTGCAACCATTAACTTCTCGTGGTGGGTGCTCACGTTGGGGCTTTTTGGGTACAGCGTTTTGGGTGGGTGCCCTCACACTTGGTCTGGTTTTTCAGTTGAAGCTTTCTCTGGGCTTTGGGACTTTGTCAAACTCTCTGCTGCTGCTGGAGTCATGCTCTGGTACTCTCTCTCTCTTTTAACTTTTGTTCTTGTCAATGTTTGTGTTTCTCACCTTGTGTTCTTAAGTTGTGGGATTTCTGAACTTTGTTTCTGCAGTTTGGAGAACTGGTACTACAAAATTCTGATAGTGATGACGGGGAACCTTGAGAATGCAGAGATTGCTGTGGATGCTTTATCCATATGGTTAGTCATTGCACTTTTCTTTTTTAGTTCTTCATTTTATAAAATTTTCAAACCTTTGATTCTGTGAAAAGCTGATACTTCCATGTAAAGTAATCTATTGTTTGTTCATTTAAAGATTCTTAATAAACAAGAGTTAATCTATGTCTATTTCTGATAATAGAGACCACCTTGATTAAAAATATAATTAATTTTGTGAAAAGCTATTTAAAATAGTTTGATATAGGCCAAACAAAATTACTGATGCACTTTTTAGTTATTCCAGTTCAAAGTTATCTTTTTTCTAATGATATCCTTTTGCCAATGATGTGATCTGTTTGTCAGCATGACCATCAATGGCTTGGAGATGATGATTCCTCTGGCATTCTTTGCTGCAACAGGGTAATTTTCCTTTTTCTATTAAACTTTTTTCTCATTTTGTTTTTTATATTTATTTAGTAAAAAATGGTGTCCAAAAGAAGACACTGTAAATATAATTGAGAAAAATATAGAGTGGTTAGGTTCAAGAAACAGAGAGAAGCGACAACAATGACCCTCTATCAAGAAAACATAACCTGTAATATTGCGGTGGGTGATAGAGACTTGTGTAGTGAAAATAAACATGAAATGATGATCCTTTTCTCCTCAATCACCATTCACCACCAAATTGTTAAATCAATAAAAGATGATAAAGATAGACAAAGAAAAAAGTTTGGTACAAGTAGTCAAGCCAAACTTGTGCATTATTCACAGGTGACCTATCATTTTGTCGTGGAGTTGAAGGAGGAATCTCATCTATGTATTTGGATGTCTCTGGAGTCTAGTAAACAAGAGGAGTATGTAGTATTAGTCTTGCCTCATTACACGTAATCTGACATAGATTCCTTCGAGTATCTTCCTTAGCTTTTTAACTATTTTCTTTCTTTTCTTTCTCACTCTCTGAGATTTTTTAATATGAAATATTTGACATGGTCTTAACAGCTGATAATAGTGACAATCTCTGCTGTGTTCTGATAGCTCCACATGGAGACTGCGAGTATCCAGTTGCACACAAGTTGCATGATAGACTGCAATATCATAATATAAGCAAGTATATATTTATTTATTTTTTATTATATTTATATTTAAAATAAAAATTAACATGAATAATTATGTTTTTATATGTTTGCTACATAATTAATTATATCATTATTTTAATTGTTAAAAATTCTAAATAATAAATATAATGAATTATATTTAGTATTTTTTTTCTTGTACTATCGACTGAAAACTAGTTGTTATTCTCTCTTTAATTATTCGGATGGATCATAGACAAATCCATAGGCCTGAAGAGTGAATGATAAAAGCAAACAGAGGCTCAGAACAATTGTTTGGCTAAGACAGTGTCCTGAAATTGCTAGCCACATGTGCAGCATCTTACTTTTACAGATGTCATCTAAATTTGTGGGAAAATAATTATTCAATGAAATTCTTTTTATATTTAACAAGATAATTTTTTAATAATTTAAATTTAATTTTTCTAATGAATTTTTTATATTTTAATAATCCTTTTAAATTTAATGTATTATAAGAAAATTATTTCTAATGAAACAAAATTTATATTTAAATTTTAATGTTTTAAATTATTATTTAATTAACTCTCAGACCACCTCCTTTTATTTCTGCATAATAAATTGATTCAAGGATGACCCTTTAGGCATAATGTAAAGAAAACATTAAAACTTAAAGGGAAGAGAGAGATATAATGCATGCTAATAATATTAGTAAAAGCAAAGAAGAAGCTAAAAATCATTGTTTAATTTATATAGTTACAAGGAGCTAAAAATGTGGAAATGCATGTAGTGATAATGTTGTTACTGAACATGCAATGTGCAGAGTGAGAGTTGCAAACGAACTTGGAGCTGGGAATGGAAAAGGAGCCAAGTTTGCTACTACAGTATCTGTGGCAACATCAGTTGTTATAGGACTCTTCTTCTGGATGTTGATTTTGATATTGCATGATAAATTCGGCTACATATTCTCTAATAGCAAACCTGTTCTTGAAGAAGTAAACAAACTTTCTCTTCTATTAGCCTTCACAATTCTCCTCAACAGTGTTCAGCCAATTCTCTCAGGTATCATCACCTCACTGTTCAATTACACTATCTATTTGGTAATTGCAAAATTATGAATGAATGCTATATTTGGATGATTTGAACAGGAGTGGCTGTAGGATCAGGTTGGCAATCATATGTGGCATACATAAACTTGGGTTGCTACTATATCATTGGGGTGCCTCTTGGATTTTTGATGGGTTGGGTCTTCGATCTAGGAGTTATGGTATGTGTAGTTTCTAGACATTTATGCAGTTATTTATCTAGAATATGTGAATTTCACATGCATTAACTTATGATTCTTACACTATTTGGTAATGAAATTGAACAAAGGGAATCTGGGCTGGGATGATTTTTGGTGGCACAGCTACTCAGACATTAATATTGAGCATCATTACCATTAAGTGCGACTGGGATAAAGAGGTAACTTTCTAGTTATCAAAATATTTGTTTTTTAATTCTTTTCAATTGTGTTAAGGTCCTGACTTTGAATTATCTAATCTTAATGGATGTATTTTTCTGGTTAAAACTTTCAGGCTGAGAGAGCGAAAATGCGTTTAACAAGGTGGGCAGATCCAAAACATGAACTGAACTAACGTATCTGCATATTTATTTCATTTGTAATACGTTCACAGAGAATATACAGTCCACATGTTCTGAGAATATAAATAAGTTTAGTAAAAACATTACACTGATCAATTCATCATGGATTGCAGACTAAAATCAAACAAGAACAAAAGGTCAATTTATGTTTCAGGAATTAAATATACATTTTAGTCGAAAATAAAATAAACACACACACACATATATAACTAATTACTTAATTAAAAAATAAAAAGTATAATAATGTATTGATGGATTTTTATAAATTAGACTCGGACGTTATGAATTATTAGAAAATGTACAGATATGGTTTTAGATTTTTTTATAAAATATTCTTTAATTTTCACCCTAATATTTAAGAAATAGTTAAGTTCTTATGGTCATGTATTGCTTAACTACTTCCGTGTTTTATTAGAGATAAAAGAAAAATAGTTTAGTAGGAACCAAAATCAAAATTCATTAATCATTTTACAAAGGCTAAAATATATTTATTTTATTTATTAGTTGCTTGATTATTTAATATATTTTAATTCGATAAACGAACTAATGTTTTTATAAAAATATGACAATGCTGTAAAAGTATTAAAAAAATGAGGTTTTTAAAAGTATAGGACAATGCTGTAAAAAAGAGTATGATATAATATTTCTTATAAAGAAACATTTTAGGAATAAAAAACCTATTATATTCTAATTTCCCTAAAATAAATTATTAATAAAATATATTTTTTACTATGCATCAAGTTTTAAGTAACCAATAAACATCATTTATTTATTAAAATTATTAATCGCTTTTTCTTAACTTTAATAAGAAAAACTATCAATCACTTATTTTAAAGTAGATAAATAGGCACATAACATTAAGACAAAATTTTATAGGGAGGATTGATGTGATCAATTAGCATTAATTACTTGGGTTAATTTTTGGTGGGGAGACTGAGGTATATTACACACACAAATATGTACTTTCACATTCTTTAAAAGAAAAAACATTCATTTTATAATTTATTTTAATAATATAATATATACATTAATATTTTAAATTAAAAAATAAATATTATAGTTAAAATAGTAATATATTAGTTGTTAAGCTATATTTTTTTTTATTAGTGAGTACCAAAATATCACTTTCTAATGTTGCATTTGATTAAATGGACCCAAATCAATTACTCATCCAATAGTAGTTTCTTTCACTTTCAAATGCATATACCCAGCAAAAGAAAAAGGAATGGGCTTCTTTGTATCATCATTCTATAATCACCTTCTTTATTAATAAACACGAAATTAGCAGTTTATATTATAATTTTAAATGAAAATACATGGATTTGGACTTTGGAGCCCAAATGTTCTTTCGATTTATTTAACACTGCTCCGTTATTGGGCTCATATGGGTGCAGACTGATGGGCTCATAAAACTCCTTGTGCAGTACGTACACAACATTAAATCTAATTTACACTCTGAAATGATTGAAAAATACCTTTTAATGACTTTATCACAACAAAAATTAATAAACACTCAGTACATGGCAATTTAAAAAACAATATTTTGCTAGAATTTCTAATTCCTTTATTTTTTTGACAATGAACAAAATACCCTCCAATTTTGAAACCAATGCACAGATCGTGGTCCAAATACTTTCGAATCGAAAGACTATGGCATTGGAAATGCATGGCCCCGTCTGGAGAAAAATGACGCGCCAAAGTATACATATAAAAAGGTTGGTAATAGGATCACATCAATTTTTCCAAATCAGTCATAAGCCACCAAAAAATGTGTAAGTGTAATCCTCATAAAAACCTCTTGTTTTGCCATATATCTTTTCCAAAACATGGAGACAAAATACTAAAAACAAAAAACAAGGTACCTTAAAATTGTGTAACATTTGAAGCAATATCTATATGCATGTCACTTCTTATCCAATGCAGAAAGAAATAGCCTTGACAGAAGAAACTGATTTGGAAGAAATCCAATTGGTGATTGAGTAAAGAAATGAGCAACATAATTTTTGCTATGGTTATAGAAAAAGGAAAAGTAGGCATGGTTTTAGCATGCTAATGAAAAAGGAGAAAGAATTGTGGGAAATAGTGTGTAGGAGAAGAATTGGTAAAGTGAGGATGGAGCTGACAGAGGTCACGTGTGGCATAAAAGTTGATTGGTAGGGTGTTTTGTGATTGTTGTGTGAGGAAGAGGCCCACCTATATCTGCATTGTTGAGTGAAGGTTGGGGTAACTTAATATTGACAATGGTGAGTGACAATGTTCACATGTTGGGGTGGTCTCTATGTTAGGCTTGTGGGTGCTCAATCACAGACCCACCAATCACATTCTCCTATTGATTGGCTCAGTGGTCCAGTGTTTTTCTAGTGTTGTCTATACATCCACCATCTTCTCTTCTCCCTGCACACAAATAAACTATTTTCGCTCTCTGTCAAACCAACCTTCACTATGCTCTCACATGGACCCCAAACCTCTCAAAATACACGCAACCTTTCTTTCTAACTACACCTTCACATTCTTCTTCTGTTCATGCCCTGTTACTTCACTTCTGTTAGGAAAATGTTGGTTTAGGTCTTCATTTTATCTATGTCAGTACATAAATTTTACTCTTTAGCTTTTATATTTAAAATTTGTTCATTTTAAAATTTTTATACATTAGTTTTAATATTATTTAATCCTAAGTGTTTTTAAACAAAATTATACTGCTGACTGACCGACTTATTACTGTGTCACGGACACATCTCAACCAGACATTAACGCTTAGAGGCCGTCTTATTATTTCCAAAACATTAATAACTAGACATGTGTATTATAGTCTAAATTATAATTAGAGATGTAATTAAGGTCAATCACAAAAATATTTGTGTTGAAAGGACTTTTCTGAAAATCGAGAAAAAAACAGTTAGCTCGAAACGAATACAAATCCGATCAAATAGATTAAGGACTAAAATATTCAAAACAAACTGAAGACTAAAGTGATTGTATAGAATAATAAAAAAATTGATAAATTTTATTTTTATAGAAACCGAAGACCTATGATTTTTTTAGAAACTAAAAACAAATTACCACCATTTTAAAGAGAACATAATCATATTTTTACCTTAAATAATTAGATAAAAAATATTTAACTATGTTTTTAATCTTCATGATATTTGCAACAATTTCAGAAAATTTATTTTTTAGTTATTTGAGACCAACAACATTGATGGGCGGTGAATATTATTTTTATGATGGTGCCCTGTCAGCATTTGTAACAAGTATATTTCTTAGAGTCACGTCACATCTTCATTAATTGTCTGCCTATAAAGATTTTACATATATATATATATATGACACTGTAGAAATTACAATATTTTTTAATTTAAGAGACAAAAGTCAAAGTTATTCCAAAATTTTAAGAATTAAAGAATACAATTAAACCTAAAAGATAAACAATCTATGTGACAGTCCCAATTGACATACCCTTACAATTTTAAGATAATTTTGAAAATATTAGGAAACATAGATTCACACAAATGAATGAGATGAGCATGACAAGGAAATGTAACCGTGGTGATATGACTGCATATGGGATAAAAAGAAAAATGAAGAAAGTGATTACGAAAAGGAAATAATAGTTGGTAGAAAAATTAGTAGTTGCATTAGAAATTTGTGAAGATCACAACAATGTGGTCCACAGTCTCATCTAATTACTACTCATTGTGAAATTTCCACCACAAGTCCATTCTCAATAATGAGATTGGGATAAGATAAGTTGCTCAAAAGCTCAAATGAGGGGAAAGAGTTGAGCAAACTACTTTGGCTTCACCATTAACCCAAAGGCCATGCAGCGGGAAATAGTTGCTATTGTAATTTGGGATGAGTTATAATTAAATAATATTATAAAATGCTTACATAGTATTTATATACATATATATTAAATTATTTTTTCATTGATTAATTAACAATAATCCAGGTGTTTTCTTTCTTATCCTCTCTTTCTAGATAACGTTTTCATCTGTTTATATGATTTATTCTTTTGCAACTTATGGCAGACATTGAACTTAATTAAGGAGGATATGAGTCCTGTCGTGTTAAAAATGGTTTACATTTGATTATTAGCATTATTATTATTTGAAAAGACATTTTCATTTTCATTATTATTGTTATTATCAAGGTAATAATAAAAAATGAGCAAGTTACTATTCAATAACATATTTGTCAGATGTTGCAGACTTTAATTAGGGTGAAAAATCCTCCTCAAACTTCGATCACTTCCTTTTGAGATTTGCTTAGAACAGAATGATTGAAGATTTTGAAATCAAAGGCAAAGGCAAAGAAGCTGAGATGGATTTTTTTTGTTCAGATTATACTTATCTCTTCTTCTTTCCCATTTTATTTCCCTTTAATATCTTTTTTTCCTTTGAAAAGTTGGTGTCAAGAAATAGATGGCAGTGAATTAAATTAAAAGCAAGATCATGACAATGGCAATATGTCATAGTATAACAGGAACTCTGGGCGGTTCATACTCTGTCTTTTTTAACTTCAACAAAATTTTAGTGTGCATTTATTTGATTTTGATAGAATTGACTTAAATAATTCATGTTTAAATTATTATTTTTAAATAGTATGTTTGATGCATGTTTATATTCTGAAATTAATTTCATTAATAAAATCAATTTTTTTACAATAATTATTTTTAAACCAGGATATGAGATATTTAATTTTTTTTTTACCTTGTCGTTACTTTATTGTCATAAAAGCCAGCGTAAAAAAACTAAATATATAATAGAGACTGAAGAAATTTAGTATATTCATCAAAACAAAATTTATATTGTAATCTATCATCAGATGACAAGTTGAAAGAATAGTTAAGAACAATAAGTAACCTCAAAAGATTGAATATTACATACAATATTTCTCAAAAATAAATTTTAAAAGACAAAATAAAAAAGTATGTGACAAAACTAGAATTAAAATTACATCATAACATAAAATTTTAATTATATTTTAGTTTCTGAAATTTGAAATAAATCCTTTATAATTCCTAAAATTAAAAGGGTTCAGTTTAGTTTAGTTCCTCAAATTTTATAAAATATTTTATAAATTTTGGGATTGAAAATAATTTTAAAATTATTTTTAATATCTCAAATTTGGTATTTTATGGTCTAAATTTTATATATATATATATATATATATATATATATATATATAAAATTTTGAGGAGCTAAATAGATGTTTTTTTTTTAATTTGGAGGCCAAAATTAGAATTATCTTGAACTTTAAGATTAAAAAATAATTAAATTTAAAATATGTGAGTCAAATCTTACTCTCAAATGTTTTTTATTTAATGAAATATTATTTAACTTGTTTTTATTAAATAAAATTTTATTTGAAAATTATAAGCAAAATTTACACAAATATTTTAATAAAAGCTTATAAGAATTCCAATAACCCTAAATACTGAACCTAAATAAATGTTTTAAATACCTGTATAAATTTATAAATTATTTAAAATTTGTGAAGGTTCATTTATTTGATACTACCTATAAATGGAATAATAACATGTGGAAAAATGCAGACTCCCCATGAGAATTACAAAAGTTGATTCCTAGCTTATCATTCAATGGCCTCATCATTTCAATGGTTGTTATATGCGTAACTTACGGCTAAAATAAAATCCACATGTGAAATTCATCCATTACCAGTTGAATAAGGATAGCTTCAGTTTTTTAAGTTTCTCCACAATTTATAAATAATTTAAGAAAAAATAAATTAAAAGTCAATTTTTATAAAACTATAAGTACTCGTAATGAAAAGTACCATTTAAACATAATCTATATTATATTTTTCACTATTTAAATTTTATTTTGTTTTAACATTAAAACTATGTAAAAAAAATTATGATAAATTTTAATTTTAATTTTATATTTACCGAAAAATAAAATAATGATAATAATCCCTTGAAACAAGAATTAACGTTGAAGATGCTTATTTATGTATAAGTAAAGTTTGAGGATCAATTAGGATAAAATTAAAGTTGGGGTATTTATTTAGTAAAATTTTGGGGTTTAAATGCTATTTTTTTTATCGCGCTACGAGGAAATAAAATATTAAATAGAATAATAATCTCTCTTATTTTTATTGTAAGTCTTTTTTTTTTTAAATTCCGTATAATAGATATTTTATAGTTTCAAAGATATATTTAATTATCTTTACTTATTTTTTTTATTAAATTTGTTATTTGTTTTAGATTCGAGAATAAATAATTATATATGGTATTAATTTAGTTCTTGTAAATCCAACTGTATCATATATTTTTAATATTTTATTATAATTTTTACTTTAATGAAATGGTCTCTATACTCACATTTTAATTGACGTTTTATTTGATTGTTATATTTTCAAAATATAAAAAAAATATTTTTTCATTATTATGAGTCATGGTTTTATTTAAGATTTAAAATTTCAAATTTGATACAATATCAATATATTCTAACATAAAAGTTTTATAAGACCTAAGTCTTAAACCTATGATTCTGGGACCTATATAAGGAGATATATATCATTAGACTAGTTTTATTGCAAGATTATATTCTAACATAAAAGTTTTATAAGACCTAAGTCTTAAACCTATGATTCTGGGACCTATATAAGGAGATATATATCATTAGACTAGTTTTATTGCAAGATTATAATATGAAATCTTAACTTTTCTTTTTTAATTTCATTGTATCACATAATTTTTAATGTCTCATTTGGAAATTTTCTTTCTCCAAAATTAAATAAAACTCTAAGTTTAATAATATTTTTTCTAAACTTGTTCGGAGAATAATTTTATTTTTATGACTATCAGCATACTAAATAATAGAGGATTTTACCGCACTATGATCTTAAACTTTCGTATATGATTTATGTAAAGGAGATGTAAACTAAGCTATAAGCGTATAACTAAAGTTTTTTTTTAACTCCAAGTTACTAACAAAATGTGCAATAATTATTAAATTTAATGTTTTTAATTCTCATACAAATATAAAATATTTGCGTCTTTTTAAGAAAAAAAAGGAACTTAGAAAATTTGATTATCATTGATTTAGATACCGATGACAACAAAACACGTTACACATAGATTCATTGATATGCATAAAAAGAAGGTCTTTTCCAGCATTGAAATATACTAATTAACGGTCGGGAGATAATCACAGACACTTTAAATCATTTCCTTCTTTGGTGCCCCGTTGAACTTTCTGCCAATCGAATCAGAAAAAGTGTGAAATTCAGGCACACCAAATGGTAGGTTATATGATGAGTGGTGAGGTATACATGAATTTTGATGTGAAAGAACGTCTAATTAGTTATTTAAAAAAGGGGAACATGATAATCAACTGAATTAGTGAACTAATGATATAATAACAAGCATAAAGGATGTGAGTCAATTATTATGAGCTAAAGCTGAGACACATTTTGTCGTGTCACATTCATGGTGCCTAATCCATGCCTCGCACGCCAATCTTTGACATCAAAGGTGGGTGACTATTGGGGAACCCAGTTTACATAATACTTATCATTTTACCAATTACAACTAATTAATTACTTATCAGATCTTAAGCTTCCTAAAATTTGACTAATTGTATAGGCCACCTATTACTCTGTCACTAATTCGTCACCCTACCTATCAATTAAAATTAGTAATCTTTCTCCTCCCAAATGGAAGAATAATTTAACAGTACTTTATCACTGAACTTCCGAACCTCGGCAAAAGATATCAGTGCTTTTACATAATATTATTAATTTTTTAACGATAATTTTAGTAAATCATGACGGAAGTCGTGTTAAAAATCAAAACTGAAGTCTCGCTGTGATCATTTATGTTGAAACTTAATATAAACTCTTGATACATTAATTATTGTAAAACACTGTAAATTAGTTCTAGAGCATTAAAATATAACTTAGAAAATAAGTTTTTTTAAGAGTAGAAATAATATTCAAATATTTTATTGTTAAAATGAGAAGTTTATATAAAAAATTTAAGTTATTCAGATTTTATTTTATAAAACCACTATTTTTCTAAAATAGAATTTCTTTTATTTATTTGACTTCTTTCTAGATTTTTGATTTCGTCTTTCATCATATTGACAATCAGAGTCTAATATTGGACTGGTGACCGTGTTTAAAGCATAAATGTCTGATCAGAATTCTAATTTGAGTAAGTTCATTTATATCTTTTATTCCTTTGAGTCAGTTTTTAATTATTTCTAGTTATGTGAGTTTAGATACTTTGTATGAGGCCTTTAAGATTCAAGATTAGTTTCTGCCGGTTCTAGATTCTTGTGATGTGATTATATTGTTAAACAGAACTATGTGGTGCAAGTATTTTTGTGATCCTTAGGTTTTTGGACCTCCTTGTGAACTCAAGTAAGGGAAAACTAGTTTTAATGCTTTTATAGATGATAGTTTTATCTTCAAATAGAATCCTAGGTTAAAAGACCTGGATGTGGAAATGACGTGGTCATCAAGTTTCGAATTTCTCTTGCAGGACTTGTGGCTGAATTACTTGAAATTGATTTTTTTTTATACTTGATTTTTATAAAAAGAATAGTTATGATGAATTGAAGAATTTTATGTTGATATAATATTGATAGAGTCATTGTATATGATAGTGTGACAAAATGTGATGTTTGATGTAGTGAAAATCCTATGAAGTTGATAGTATGATGATAGATAATGGTAGTTTTGGAATTTGGCAGATTTTGAAAGAGTTTAAAATTATGCAGAGATATCGGGCATTACATCAGATACGTCGCGAGCCAAAGGTGGTTGTTCTTGGGTTTGGTCATAACAGGCGCAATTCCTTCAATGTCGACCATGACAAGTCTTGAGAGCTCTCTAGCTTAAATTGCACCGAGCGTCACTTTCTTAACGTTGGACATGACTTCATTTTTTACTTTTCCCCACTTATGTATGTTATAGATATAAGTATATTTTCCTTGAATTTTTTATGATTAATTCTTATTTACTTATATATATATATATATATATATTGTAATTACTTGTTTTATTAAGAATAGATTGGAATGATATTGAATTAAAAGTTGAATGTTTATGAAGATATAAAAATTATTTGAATGAGTTTTGAAAGGAATGATGTATGTGTTTGAAAATAGAAGATATATGAGTTGTAATGTATGATACGATGTTAAGTATGTGATGTGTGTGATCGAGACATAATATCTTTAGGAAAGGAGATATTCATGTTGAAATGGATTAAAATGTGAATTGTTCGCAGATTTGATAAGATTTTAGGACTTAAAACCTAAAATCTTTATTCAATCATATGGAGAGAGATATGTTTTTGAAATACTTTTAGTGAATGAAATGTGAATATATATATATATATATATATATTATAGAATTTTTGCATTAT
>Ga0209489_101817_pt1 | contig 43901 bp, 25 predicted proteins | sample SiratrowhiteBW_FD_187527 | JGI IMG/M metagenome (GOLD analysis project Ga0209489, IMG submission 187527) | Root nodule microbial communities of legume samples collected from California, USA - Siratro white BW (SPAdes) (version 2) | ecosystem: Host-associated > Plants > Roots > Nodule | place... | reverse complement strand
ATATATATATATATATATATATATATATATATATATATATATATCACTTTTCCTTAAATTTTTAATAAATTTTAAATTAAAGAAAAATAGAATCACTGTATTATTTTATTTACTAATTTGGGAAGTCGTGACATTGGGTATATATGAGACACACTTTTTTTTTTACATATATATGAATTAATATATAAATAAAAAAATTAAATTATATTTATATATTTGACATTTTGAAAATATTTGTACACCTATGAAAAAATGTTAGCACCTCTAAAATATTTCTTAAAGATTTATCACTGATTGGCTAACCTCAATTGAAAGAGAGAGAGAGAGAGAAATGTCCTCTTGTTCAAGTTACAAACTCTGGCTTGAGCTATGCATGTCGTCATTTGAAAGTCTAGATTGGTGTTTGAGAGATGATGAACAATAAGTGTAAGCGGTATTCAACTCGAGAACAATCATTTTTAAGAAAACAAAACAAAAAAAAACAATTTTTGCATCACTAAAATTCATCTGAATGCATTCAAATCAAGAATAATATCACTCTCATGTCTTAAAACAACTATTATCAACCACACTTAATATTTCTTCATTTTTTTATACGTAAATATGTATATTTCCACTTGTATTATCATACATTTCACACATCTAATAATCGAACTTTTGTATAGATGTAATGTATTTTTCCAACAAATATAGTTTGTAACACATTTAATTAGTAATTCTACCATTCTCTAGATGTAAACATGTATATTTTCACTTCTATACATAACTTACACTATCATACATTTCACAAATCTAACAATCAAACTATTGTATAAATGTAATTATTAAATTATCTTTCTTGTATTGAAGTGTGCTTATATTTTCTTTAATACTTGTTTGTAATACATTTTTTCAATACAATCTGACTATTAATTAATCATATTTTAAGAGGTAATATGCATAACATAATTCCAACATTCACACCACAAGGTCACTAGTCCTAATTTCTTAGAGGACAAGTTTTAAACTTTAATTTGAAAATATTAATCTCTTAGTTTCTTTTACACAGAATTTTCATTAAGGATAAATATTTAGAATGACCAAAAGATATAAAAATATGTCTAGAATCACATTTCTAAATTGTTTAATCTTGAAACAAAGTCATAAAACCATTTTTCAATATTTAAATATGACAAAAAAAACAGATAATCAATCATATAAATTTTTATTGTAAAGAAAAACTACGTGAAGATGAGATTCACTAATTTAACTAATCCTACACACATAAAGCACAAAAAAATGTTACATTCATACTAAATTATCTTAATTTCATTTTGTTACTAACATTATCTTAATTTCATTTTGTTAGTAACATGTTTTACATTATTTTATTTTGACATCCTTTTTTTATAGATATCAAATAAGGATAACAATGATTATTTGACTTTCATTCTCTTTGATAGAGATGTTTCTACTCTTTTGAACAAAAATGAGATGATAGGAACAATTTATATTTTGTTTAATAGTTGCAACTTCTACAAAATATTTTTTCCCCCTCATATGTAGGTTGTTGATGGTTGCCAACCTCCATCTGAAATTAAAATTTCATTAACAAGGAAGGTATACCTTTTCAAAATTAAGAAAGATGCTTCTAACCCTCTTATGTATAATTTTTTTATTTCTCAATTTATATTGACATCACATATAAATTAGGATTTCACTATTTTTAAAATGCGATTTTATGTAGTTTTAGTTCGAGAAAGAACTTGCAACAATGGAGACTCTGGAAAAAAATATTCTGAAGATGCTACAACTGTTGGAATCAATGATGCCAAAAGGATTCGGCTGAAAAGGAATATCAAAAAGGAGAAGAATCGAAATATTTAGTTCCATGATCCTTTTCACTTTTTAAATTCCAACTTAATTTGCTTTGTAAACTTATGAGTTTATGTCTTTTAGTTTAAATATATGGTTATTTTTTGCCTTTTTAAGAGATTAGAATAAGATCATTAAAGATACATTTTGCCTTTAAAACCTCCCAAAAAATTACAAACCACCTAAATAAGTCACGGGTATGTCTTAGATATTGTACTAGTAAGTGTATTTACTTCTCATACACTTTCCTCCACCTGCACAAGTCTTTTCTTAGCAAATTGGCAATATAATGACCCTTTGAGACAAGTGATGCATTAATAACTTTGTCGCTATACCAGATTTGTTGTTCAATTATGCTAGAACTTCCCATCGGATTACTAAATTACTTCTATTCACATAGGCATGGACAATTCAAAAAAATAATACCTCTGAATCACCCCACCTAACTCAAATATCCAAACTCAGTCTAAGTCTTATCTAGAGACTCTGACAATCAACAACAATTTTCCTCTAATTCATCTTTCATTGAATTATTTCTGCATAACCTTCCTATCCCTTAATGCTTCTCTTACCCCTCCTACCTATTATTCTCTCTTTCAAGCTGAGGTGGTCTTTATTATACCTTCATTTATAGTCTTGCTATGTATATTATATAAACATTGCTTAGTGTTTCCCTATCTGCAAATACATCACTACAAGATACAAATATGTGGACTAATCTCTCAATTGTCAATCAACATAGAACCTCCCTTATGTGGTTAAGACTCCTACCATCCATACCCCTCTTTACACAAGAGAGGACACTTACATCATCACTCCTCCATAATTTACACCCTATAACATGTTGAGTAAAAGATCCAACCCTTTAAATTAAAAGTTTTCCTTTAGTGATCTAGCTATAGCATTTACAAGTTAAAAATCAAACTTCTTGCAACTAGAAGATTGAAGTACGAAGATTGATTTATATATATACTGTCACTATATTTGTATAAATACAAAAATAAGAATAGATCCAATCACTTTATGGTTGAGATATTAATTCCTTAATAAACTTCATCAATATAATATACTTTTATCATAAAATGATGTTTGAGACCTACTTCAACTTAAGAAAAAAATATTCCCTTTTTTTTATAATGTAATTGAAATAATGAAAAAATAAATAAATGACGTCATGTAAGAATGTGTCCAAAATATAACTATTGTATAAATCTATGGCCATGAAGTACATCACAGCCACTATGAAATATTAATTAAAAATATAGACATAATATTTTAAGGTATTTAAAAATCGGCTTGCGTCGTGACCATGACATGTCACGAATAGACATACTTTAAAAAACGTTTCCTTAATACGAACATTGAAAGAAATTATTTATTATTATTATTATTATTAAAAAAATGCAGGCATAATATATAAAGCAGCTGAATGTAAATAACATGACTTCATTATTAACAACCTAATTTGATTACATTTCCTGGTACAAAGTTGTTTGCTAGAGAACACTTTTCCCCCTCTAAAATTGTTCACTAAATTACCATTATCCTGGATAATTCAACGTATTTTGTCCTGCCAAAGATGTCTATACAGGCATAATTATGACATTAGAAATATGAGTATGAATTGCTCTTGTCTCCCTACTGATATAATGACTACAATATTTACATTTAATTTTAAAACTACTTCATACCATTGTTCTATTTATGACATTGAATCTGTTATTATCTTTCATTTGATATTTCATATCATTAAATAACTATCTTTCATTAAATAAATATTTTTCATCAAATATTTTGATATTTCATATATTATAAGCTTGTCAATGTACTTTTAATCTCACAAAGTAAACATATGAAGTAAGATATGTTAACACTTACATCTGGCTGGTAAGGTACATACCCAAACAAAAATTAAGCATAACAAGGGGAAAAGTCCAACCCAGTGCACAATAAGACAAGGCTAAAAACAGAAAAAATGAAAAATTTAGTACCCAAACTACATCCTCAATTAAAGGCCACTAACACCATTGCACTAATGCTCCACCCTCAGCAAATGTGAGCACCAAGACTAACCCTTTGATACAAAAAAACATGGCATCTCCTGTCAGATCCGAGCATAGCCATGATCGCTAAAATACAAAACAAACGACTAATCCTACACAAAGCACGTTGCAGGAGACAAAACCTAGCTCTATAAACAAGGCAATTTATAATCCAAAAAGAGACCAACCTAGAAAATACTTTCATCAAGCAATTCCAACCACCAGTCCTTACCTCAAGCATGACCTATCATTTGCATTATTTGACAGTTACATGAAGTGTTGACAAAAAAATTCCTATTTATACAGCGAAATTCCCTTGCTGTGGCATAATTCTCCTACTCCTGACATTGTTATAGGATTGTGGACACTTTAATGATAAAAAAAAAAAAAAAAAAAAAAATATCACAGCAGCCGCAGATTCTGTAATCCCCAAAGACAGGAGATGCAACTGCTTTCTACCTCATGCATAATACCCAATGAGTCTCTTAACAACTCTCCTAGACAGAAAAATACTTCCCAATTGAACCATAACAGCCTTGAACAGTGAAATAAATTGCCCCAAAACAGCCACCACCAGAACATATTGGCAGTCCTGGATACAAGATAAATATGAAAAAAGTTACACGAAAAGCAATATTGCAGAAATTCTATTATGGGAATTCAGAGTAAAAATGTATTGGGGACAACTGTACAGATTAAGCAGTCATTAAAAATGAAAAGGCAAGAAAACTTTCCTTGCCTCTAAATTCCAATTCCGAAGCTTCAATATTAATAAATATTCTAAAGAAATGAAAGCTCCAACAAGTGCCCTAAAATTCAGTATTTGAATATAGGTGCTAAGAAAAGATGATAGACATGGGATGAAGCATTCATATGGACAATCACCACCAACATTCTAACTCTAAAATCCTTGCCTCCTTCTTAAACAAAACATATGACCATATCACATTACAATAAAAAAATCACTCACAAAAAGGTTGACTTAATACTGAGAAGTAAAAAATGAAAACAAAATCTTTATGGAAATAAATAGTATACCCTTCTAAAGAATATTATCCCCATCTATGCCTCCTGAATGTTATAGATGATGCTTTAGGCATTGATACATTTCAAAGGGCCATAGTTAAACGAAGATATGATCTGAAGAACAAAACCAAACAAATCCATAAAGCAAGATCAACATCTCAACCAGCAGAGCCCACGTATCCCTTTCTCAATACATAAAAAGGCAAGTAAATTCAGTGATTTAGAGTTTGAGAAACCATGGATACTCGATAAATGTTGTGGATGTAAGGGCCTTTGACTATGGGATAAAATAGCTTCACTTTCTCCTCCGCTTTCTCTGTCTTCTGTCACGGTCACTCTCATCAGAACTAGTTGAATCTGAGTCTGAACTAGCTGTTCCAGAATCCGATGAATCAGAACTCCCTGACTCATCATCTGATTCAGATTCTGAAACCTGTTTTTGTTGTTGCATGATAAGACGTGGCATATTCTTCAAATACTCACGAAGGTTCTCGGTAAGACCACCAAGACCAATGGATGTAAAGAAATTAATGCAGAACCGTGTGTTTTTTGGATTATCTTTTGGAAATATGGATTCAAAAGATTCTTGCATAGTTGGATCATTTAACCGCTCATTTAGCAGCCGGATTCCAAGGTGCTCTGATAATTCCTGCAACATCATAAACAGTAATCAACATCTTCCACATACAGAGATGCATGCATAATTTACACAATCTAGAAGACAAGAAGCTGAAAATATTTTCCAGGTCTCATTATAAGTATATTTCTAAAGCTCACAATTCAAACTTCGAGAAATAGTATGCAGGTGCATAAAGAAACAAGAGGAATACTTGATTTTGATTCTCAATACCTGGAAGAGAATCTTAATAAATATACGTGAAGAAGAAGTTGTGTCCTCTTCAGTGAGACGTATATATGATAAAACGTGCCAAGGTAGAGCATCTGTACCAAGTAAATGAGCAAAAAATTTTGCCACATTACGCAGTTTATTTGTTTCAAGTCGGTGAATCATGGAGTACTGCTGCACAAAGCACTTCTCAAAATTTTCTTGGTGTACTTTGTTGATCATGCAGAAACGCTGTCCCAGAAGACCATAATATCGGAGATAGGTTCTCTCTTGGCTGCAACATTCCAAAAGCATAATGCACAACTCCATCTGCCACCAATTATAAAAAATACAAAATTATAATTAGTTAAAATAAGCAGAAGGCATAACATAAATGAATGGAGAACGATACATTGTATGTTGGAAATGAATGTTCAATCTGAATAACTACTTATAGATGCAGTCTAGGCTTAGAATAGTTATAGCTACAACAGCTAGGCATTGATGCACCGGTTATATAAAAGAGCATCAAATCAGATAATAAAAAATAAAGAACAAAACCTTGAACCGAAGTGATACTCAGTAAAATTCAAATTTAAAAGATCGATGTGTCAAAATACAAATTGGCAAATTAGTGAGTTTATACAAGGGAAACATAAAGAAGAGAGCATTCAAATTTTCAATAAATTGAACTAGATTCTAGAAGTTCTTCCATGCAGCAAATAGATAATTTAGCAAAAGAAAATAAATTCTAGCAGAGATTCCGAGCTCACCTCTTGACCTGGCTCCAGCTTAATTTTCAGAAGCTTATGACCAGCTTCCTCAAAATCAACACTAGACATAATTGTTAAGTATATTGTCCTTCGAAGATTGACAAGATTTGTCTCTGTTTCATCTTTTATTTGCATCTGTTCTTCATCCTCTTCATCGGACTCATCCTCTTCATCGGACTCATCTGACTCAGCATCCATGCCTCCCTCTTCATCCTCAGATTCCTCACCCAACATTGATTTCTTCAACTCTTCATAACGCTTCTCATTCTCCAGGAAATTGGGGTCTGGCTTGAATATATCTGAGAAAAAACAAAACAGAAAATAAAGAAATCAAAAATGACCAATGACGACAATCAATCAAATAAGAAACATACACAAACTTCTCAAAACAAAATATACCAAGGGAAATCTCAGGATCTATCTCCTCGTCCAAGGAGACTTCATGAGTTAACTGATCTTCCTGCTCCACAAGATCTAATTCAGGACGAACAGCTGGATAGCCCTGTTAATGCAATGCAACCATTGTACACATTTCAATTTTAAATTGTTCCGTTAAACTGATTTACAAAAGAGTTGAATTATGTGTTATTTATGTTAATGAGCTATTCCTATCAAAAAAATAAAAAAGAAGTACCTGAAACTTCGCTTTTCTTATTGCAAATAAGCCTTCAATCAGAAACTGAACACGTTTGTCAATTTCTCCTTCATGAAGAATCCCACGAAAACGCTCAAAGATACCTGCAAATGATAAATTCTTATTTGCCAGAAAAATTCATGACAGAAATTTATCTAAAGCATCATTTGCACATATACACAAGTGTCTTGCACTAGCATATTTCTGCAATCAGGAAGGAATGTAAACAAACACAAACCAGCAAAAGACCTGAAGCAAGTGGAGCACTTTGAAAGAGCAATAACTAGATGAACAGTTTTTTTTTTTTATTTTATAGAATAAGAAATAGATTAGGAAAAGAGGATAGGACTGCAGATGTATAGCCATATAAGAGGATGTGTCATCCTCCCTAAAAACAGGAAATACAAACAAAAGGAATACAAAAACAGTGCCAAAGGAGCAAAGCTAACCAATTTCTAAGATAAAATTAGGCAGGCACACACATATTTGCTTTTGTTAGGGTATTATATTTAGTTACAAAACTTAATTCTCATTATCAAATACTAAACACAAGTGAGAAAATTGACATGGAGGTTTTAGTAATAAACAACAATATTAAAAAATTGATATTTTAAACAAGAACTGCAAGCCCCACACCAGGTAAATAAGGGACTCAGGCTCCTATTTTAACAACTTACAACACCAAACAAATTAATTTTCATTTCTTGCAACCATATATTATCTAACATTCCTTCAAGTCACCTTTAATCTAACTTGTTTCCTTAATCTCTCCAGCCTCAATCTCTAACACGATTTCATGCAACTGGAATTTTAAAACCCTTGATTCCAGTCAGCCCCTCTTTTGCAGATGGGGTAATCTTAACACAAACATCATTTAGTTAGCTCTACCGTGCTATCCTAGAGTAGTCAATACCATGAAGCAGATAAAAAGGGTTTCTGATGTAAAATGAAGTTCAATATGAAGCAATAAAAGACAAATGGAAAAGTCGTTATCATATTTACAAATAAAAACCTAAGCACATTGTTGCCATATAGTGTGAGGGAATACTCACCATGAAGACCCTTAGGTGAGAGATCCTGCAGTATTGAACCACATTCTGTCACAAAACCAACAGCTACTTCAACACTATCATCACTAGGTTTCTCGAGTAAAACTGTGAGTAACTCAAGAGCAATGATCTCATGAGCTACTTGCTGATTCACCAGATGCCCTACAAATTTAACAGCTGCTAGTAATTGAGGCTACAAAGAATGAAAGACAAACAAAAAACAAATCAGAAGCAAAACAAAAGGCAAATAAAAGTAAATTAGAAGCAAAAACTTGATCTCAGAATAAGAAGAATAATCACATACCTTGTCATTCCGCTTATAAGCCCTCTTGAGCTGCAAAACAATCCTTCTTAGCAAAAGATCCCCCACCTCAGGAAACTTTGTATTAACAACAGCAACCAAGGCAGCAAAAACATCCGTAAATCCTGGAGATGCCATCTGTGACTTCATACATGACCGACAAAAGAGTCCCCTTCCCCTGATCAGGTTTTCCGAAAACAATTCAGGAATTATATTTTTTATGTTTGTAGCATTAACCTTATTTACAAGCCCGTTTATGCTCTTTCTCAGAGCATCCCACGTTAACCTTTGATATTCTACACTACTTTTATCCTGAACTTCTTTCATCATCATCGCCATCTTAAAGGGGGGAATGTAAACACCTCCACTCTTGCCCAAATTAGATGCATCACCATTCAGGTTACCTCCTGGGATGGTTGCCTGTCGTTGAGGATTTGCATCTACAACAGTTCTTCCATTTCCATTCTCTTTCTTTCTACTTACTTCTTGCTGCTTGCTCACACCCTTGTCCCTGTGGTTGCTCTCATTGTCATCATTCCTTTCAACTCTTTGTCTCCGATCCCTATCCCTATCCCTCTCTGATTTCCTTGCCAACTCCCTATCATCTTCCTCCGAATCATAACGTCCACGTCGTTCCCTCTCACTGTTACCACCCTTTCGCCTCCTATCCCTATCACTATACCTATCTGATTTCCTGGTCAGCTCCCTGTGATCTTCTTCTGAATCATGCCTCCCACGGCGATCCATAGTTCTACTTCTGTCCTCCCGGTCTCTACTTCTGTCCTCTCGGTCTCCGCGCCATCTATCCCTGTGATGCCATATATGACTTTCCTTCTCCCCTCGCCTTTCACTCTGATCATTCCCTGGACGAGATTCCCTACCACCCCGGCCATCTCCTTCAGCATCTCTCCCTACACGTCTATCATAATCCTGCTTCAACCTCTCATCCTCTTCCTTCTCTTCCCTAACCTTCTCTTTGTTCACAATCTGACCCTCCTCCTCTGAGCTCTCCAACTCCTCCTTTCTCTCCCTACTCCTACTTTTCCTATCACTCCGCCTTCTACCATCCCTCTTAGCTCCATTTCTCTCCTCCCCCGAATCACTGACATCACTATTCTCCCCGCGGTGACCAGAACTCTTCCTACCACTCCTACCACCACGCCGATACCTATCCCTCTCGTCATCTTCAGATTCGCTACCACTGCGTCTCCTTGCCTCATCCTCACTCGACTCGCTGCTACTGCTGCGTCTTCTCGCCATGTCAAACCCTAATTCAATCCAACAAAAGTTAAATCCAAAATCAAAGATCGCAGAGAACACACAAAATTGCCGAAATTTCACTACTGAACTGCTTCACATTGTAAAAATTATGTGTGGATAGGAAAACGAAACAAATATCGCAAAAAGAAACAGTACGTAATACAGTGACAAAGACAAAAACAATTGAGCCATTCAAAAACACGAAAATGAGTACCTTAAGGCGCAGAACGAAGAAGTTGCGTGAAATAAGTCGATGGATTCTTCGCAGAGTGTCTAAGGTTTAGGTTTTGAAAGAAAGGTGTGAGACTAGAAATGAAGGGTGTTTCGCAGAGGTTCTTAGGTTTAGGTTTTCAGAGAGGTGGGTGTTTATGCAGAGTTTTGCATCATATTGTTAAATTATCCATTTCAGATGAATTAATCCATAATATATGTAAAATACAATGATTATTAGTTTTATTAAAAAATACACCTTTCTCCTAATATTTTTTCTTAAATTCTGTCTATAAAAAAAAGATTTTATATAGATAGATCACCATTTTCTTTTTGTAAAAGTATGAATTTATATCAATTTAATTATGAAAAAAATGAAAATTCATATTAGCTGTTGAATACATAAAGTGCGATTAGTTACATTTCTTTTTTGTTAAGTTATAGAAGAATAAAATAATGATTGTGGTATATTACACTAGTTAGAACAGATAGGCGGAATACACATTTTATTATATTAAAATATATATTTAATTTTAGTATTTTAAGAACAATTAATTCAAAAATAAAAAATAATATAACTTATAATATATATATATATATATATATGTATATATATAATTTTATAAAAATAGTAATAAGAGATTATTTAGTCATTTTAAATAAAAAATTATTTAATTATTTATTTTATTAATAAATTATTTTTTAATTGAATTACATGTTTTTATTGAAATTAGATTAAGATCATGACGTTAAAAAGTGTATAAATTTTGACAGTAATTTATATGTTCTAGTAATTTTTTTAAATCGTGTAAATAATAAATTAAAAAATAATAACAAAGATAACTTAACGTATTAATACGGAAATATTGTATGAAAATGAAGTAGAAATAATCAATTATATAATCATTTATAATTAAGATTTAGATTAAAGACATAATTGATTTTCAGTTTAATTTATAGTTTAATTTATGTTTATATAGTTAAATCTAATTTTTTTATTACATAAAAAAAAATGTAAGACATAAAAGTTTTACATACTTCGCATTAAGTTGTGGGTAAAGTAAAATAGGTTAAAGAGGATTTCTAGTTCAATTTATTCTAACTAATTTTAATTGTGTTATGTATATGGAAGATAATATTCAAAGTTAACATATTTTTATTATAATAATATGTAAACGTGGCTTTAAAAAGAATAGGTTTCTATTTTTTCAAATTATCATTATAATTATATTGCAATTGGTGAATTCCTTATGAGCTATTACTAGTTTGAATCATACCAACCTCAAAGTGTTGAAAATAATCTTGTTTAACCTAAAAAAATTTATTGTCAAAAATCAAACCAAAAAAGCATCAAACATGTTTTCCACAACCCTTCAAACCGTGAAAATGCAAGCAACAAACACTTTCACCTCCACCACCGCACACATGATCAAACAACTTTAACAAACACTTGTGACGAAGACGACCTTCACAACACATCTATCAACCCTGTAAGTGGTTATCACCAAAAACCCTCCTGCCTTTACTTATGAATCCATAGGGGCAGGTCAAGTATTTCCTTTATTTGATGGGATACATGAAACAAATGAGAGGTGTATGAAGCAATTGCCATGTTTTTTTTTTCTTACATTAGGCCTGAAACTTATTGGGTTGGCCAAAATGAATGTCATGATCAATTGTGTTCTTTTTCTTTTGCTTAGAGCTTCAAATAGGAGGAGGAGAAATGAATTTAAATAAAAATAGTGAAGGCATTATTCATATACCAGAAGATTTTTTAGTTGAAAACATTGACTCGCCTTTGGTATCATTGGTTCACTTTGTGTATCCTTATATTTTGTTAAAAATATAATGTCTCCATCATTATTTTATGACGGAACAATACTTTGTCCTACAGTTGAATGTATATAGAAACTTAATAATTTTATTTATCTTTAATAAATGAAGAAGAAAAAATATATATAAGTTCTAACACATCTTGCTAATTAAATAAAGATCACGAAATTCAAGATGAATGTTTATATCTGAATTTTTAAATGAGATTAAATGTTCAGGGATACTAAATAATCAAATTAAGTTGAAAGTGAGTGTATCTATTATGCTTTTGAGAAATATTGATCAAGCAAATAGTCTTTATAATGGGACAAGGTTGCAAGTTAATGATTTGCCCAAGAATGTTATATTTGTGACTATCATCACAAGAAAAAATTATTGGTGAAAAGATATTTATCCCAATAATGAATTTTATATCTTCTGAATTAGGATTTCCTTTCAAAATTCAAAGAAGACAATTTCCAATATCTATATGTTTTGCAATCAAAATCAATAAGAGTCAAGATCAATCACTTTCAAAAGTTGAATTGTATCTTTAGTATCTAATTTTCATACATGGCCAACTCTATGTTATTATTTCTAGAGTTAAAAAAAAAGTTGAAAATACTTTTTTTGGATGAAGACGGAAATATAACAAACAAAAATTAAAAATGTTGTGTACAAAGAAAATTTTCAAAATCTTTAAAATATAAGACATGTAAGATATAACTATTGTTCTAATTATTGTATACTTTTTTGTTATTTATTTACTCTTCTAAGTTAAATTCCTAAATACTTACCAAAGAATATGCAAATTGAAAAAGTTCAAAAGAGGAATATTTGTTAAAGCTCCTAAATCATGGTCTTCAATAAAAAAGTGGGGTTAATTATTAGATGCAGTTATACTACCAACGGTGTTGTGTAAATAATATTGGTATTCAACAACTTGTAATCAAAATTGATAAATTGTTTTACTTAATTTGATTTTCAAAGATAAAAATAGTGAATATTTTCAATAATATGAAATATATAATTATCTATCATTTTTTATATATAATTATAATTTTTATAGGTAATTGTTATTTTTCATCTATTGTGTCGCCAACACAAATTTGTTGCTCACGTTATAAAAATAAGAAATCATTTTTTTTATTGAGAATGAAAACAATATTAAATATGGATTGAACACCATCAACTTTGGTGTCAACACATTGAATTATGAAGAAAGAATTCAAAATTAACAATATGGTGATAATTTAAAATATCTTATATTTATCTGAATTTGATTCATAAATATTATTATTCATTACATTATATTAATTAACAATTTTGATACCAAAATATTTGTTCCTTAGATCAAATTTTTGTTTAATCAATTATAAAACTTCTGTTACTATTACTCACATAATCATCTTTAACAATTACTTTCCTGAAATTAGAAATATCTCTTCTACAATTTCATCTGTCTTTATTTTTAATTCAAATTAGTATTTTAAAAGTTGGCAATTTCTTAATTTCACCGTATATGGATCGGATGGTTAAGTATAATTACTTTTTTTCTTGACAAAATTTACATATATTTTAATTTAACTTTAATATAGACATTGGTAGAAGTTGTATAGTCTTTTATTGGCATGGCATAAGATACACCATTAATTTCGAAAAAAAAGTGTTATACATCTCTATCCTGATAGGCCAATGATTTTGTTGTAAACTAGTTTGAAATTATTTGTAGAAAATCTTTGTCAATGTCAATTAATAATGTTATTTTTTTTTTTTTGCATATGCATATTCTGTCTTATATAGCTAGCACGTAGATATTTTGCTTTTCATCTTATATAATATTAGAATAACTTCCCGGCCAAAGAAAACAATCTCATATTTTCCTTCTTACTGTAGGTCTTTGTGTTTATTTTTAGTAATGTGCCCTCGTACGTAAAGTACACATATGAAAGTTTTTCAAATTAAAAAATGACATTAGTTTATTCAAGTGATTTATAGCATCTTATTGTATTTGTAGCTTTGTTTGGTGCTGGGTATTTTCTCGATCACAACAATGTTAAAGATTTATATAACATGTTAATTGCAAGCAACAAGAGACAATCTTAATCACATAAATTATGTTTTTTTATTATACATTTGATTACATGTAAATGAATTGAATTGTAATGACGCACCCAGAAGAAACAATAAACAACATAAAAATCGTTGGTAATAATTACCGTAACAAATGAATGGATTCATACCTATTATATGTTTTTTATTATTTCTAGTTTTAATTCTTCTATTTTTAAGAAATTATTTCAATGTAATAATATATAAACAAGACCAAGACCTACAAAACAAGACAAAGAGCTATAATACAAGGATAGCAAAACAGAACAAAAAGACATGATTGGTTTCTTCTTAATAGCTTCTTATATTAGATGACCCAATTCCCATGCTTTAAAGTTCAAACCTTCCGCAACCTTCTGAAAGCTTGCATAGCCCAAAGAGACCTCATAACAGGCAAAACCCTCCATGCCCTTTACTTCAGGTCTCTCATCCCACCCTCCACCTACCTCTCCAACCACTTCACCCTCCTCTACTCCAAATGTGGTTCCCTCAACAGTGCCCAAACCTCCTTCCACCTCACTCAACATCCCAATGTTTTCTCTTACAACACCCTCCTCAATGCATATGCCAAACACTCCCTTATCCACCTTGCCCACCACCTGTTTGATAAAATTCCCCAACCAGACTTAGTCTCTTACAACACCCTTATATCTGCCTATGCTGATAGGGTTCAGTGTGGGCCAGTCTTGAGGCTCTTTGAGGAAGTCAGAGAGCTCGGTTTGGGCCTTGACGGGTTCACGCTGTCTGGCGTGATCACCGCTTGTGGTGATGATGTTGGATTGCTTCGGCAGTTGCACTGCTTTGTGGTGATGTGTGGGTATGATTGTTATGCTTCGGTGAATAATGCAGTGCTCGCTTGTTATAGTAGGAAGGGGTTTTTTAATGAGGCGAAGAGGGTGTTTAGGGAGATGGGGGAGGGTGGGGTCAGGGATGAGGTTTCGTGGAATGCAATGATTGTGGCATGTGGGCAGCACCGGGAGGGGTTGGAGGCGGTGGGATTGTTTATTGAGATGGTTAGGAAGGGTTTGAAGGTTGATATGTTTACCATGGCCAGTGTTTTGACTGCATTTCCCTGTGTTAAGGATTTGGTTGGGGGCATGCAGTTTCATGGAATGATGGTTAAGAGTGGGTTCCAGGCGAATGCACATGTTGGGAGTGGGTTGATTGATTTGTATTCTAAGTGTGCTGCTGGCATAGTGGAATGTGGGAAGGTGTTTGAGGAGATTCATGCACCTGATTTGGTTCTTTGGAACACTATGATCTCTGGGTTTTCCCAGTATGAGGACTTGTCTGAAGATGGCCTTTGGTGTTTCCAGGAGATGCAGCGCAAGGGTTTTCGTCCGGATGATTGTAGTTTTGTGTGTGACTAGTGCTTGTTCTAATTTGTCATCCCCTTCTGCAGGAAAACAGATTCATGCATTGGCTATCAAATCGGACATTTCTTATAATCGCATTTCAGTGGATAATGCTCTTGTAGCTATGTATTCCAGATGTGGGAATGTTCATGATGCAAGAAGGGTGTTTGATACAATGACAGAACATAACACGGTGTCTTTCAACTCAATGATTGCAGGCTATGCACAGCATGGTGTTGAAGTTGAATCGCTCAGGCTTTTTGAACTGATGCTGCAGAAAGATATTGCACCTAACAGCATAACCTTCATATCTGTTCTTTCAGCGTGTGCGCACACAGGAAAAGTTGAAGAGGGTCAGAAATATTTCAATATGATGAAAGAAAAGTTTGGGATTGAACCAGAAGCAGAACATTTTTCCTGCATGATAGATCTTTTGGGTCGGGCTGGTAAACTCAGGGAGGCCGAGAGGATTATTGAAACAATGCCATTTAATCCTGGTTCTATTGAATGGGGTTCTTTGCTTGGTGCGTGTAGGAAGCATGGAAATGTGGACCTAGCAGTGAAAGCAGCCAATGAGTTCCTCCGGCTGGAACCTTATAATGCTGCTCCATATGTAATACTTTCAAATATGTATGCCAGTGCTTCCAGATGGGACGAGGCTGCAAACATTAAAAGGATGATGAGGGAAAGAGGAGTGAAGAAGAAACCAGGTTGTAGTTGGATAGAGATAGATAAGAAGGTGCATGTCTTTGTGGCTGAAGACACTTAACATCCAATGATAAAAGAGATTCATGTGTACATGGAGGAATTGTTAAGGAAAATGAAGCAAGCGGGGTACGTACCTGATACAAGATGGGCATTGGTGAAAACTGAAGAGGTAGACAGAAATGAGAAAGAAAGAAGGTTATTGAATCACAGTGAGAAGCTAGCAGTTGCATTTGGCCTGATATCTACTGAAGAAGGAGTGCCTATAATGATTGTGAAGAACCTAAGGATTTGTGGTGAATGCCACAATGCCATCAAACATATTTCAGCCATCACTGGCAGGGAAATCACTGTTAGAGATACTCACAGGTTTCATTGCTTTAAGGAAGGGCAATGTTCCTGCAGGGACTATTGGTTAGGGACTATTGGTGATGAAAAACAATCAATATTTATTCTATTACACACCTTACTAATTACACACCTGAGTCAAGTTTTGGTATCAGTAGAAGTTTATCTCACAAGAGCTTAATTCATTAGATTGACTTTGAAACTTACTGAAATCAGTTAGAAAGAACTTATTTTACTAAGAATCATTGTGGTAGGAAGGCCATAAAAGTTTAGGTAACAAAAGGCTATGGTTGCAATGAAACTTTGGGTTATCAACCTTACTTTTTCCAAGTATAAACCATCTAAAAGTCTGACAGTTCAATCTGCAGAAGATTCTTGCTTTTTAAATTTAGGTGAATAATTTAGACATTGCATATCGTCCCTATTTTCCTTACGTGTGATTAGACTAGCCAAAACAATAGACTTTTGGGTGTCCATTCCTCAACTAGCCTTTATTTTTTATTTTTGTCTATACCTAATGATTGAACGAGAAAGCCGAAGGCCCTTAGCATCAAATACATTTGAGGATACCATACCACAAAAACTAGTCATTTTTGTTGGAGAACAGAAGGTTTTATAAACTCCACACCAAATCTCGTACTTATAATATCAGACTCAAGATCTTTACTTTGAATTGGATTTGATTGGGATTCCAATCTCTGTTCTAATGCTCATCTACACATGTTTTGTAACCCTGGGGATTCTGAAAGAACAAATTATTCATTGATTATGTATTATTCTGAAATGACGTATAGGACTTTCCTTTTGAAGAAATGAATTATGCCAGTGTCATCAATTTCGACCTTCTTATATGGAAGCAATGCAATTGAGTTCATTTTCTATTACAATCTTTGTTTGAGAATTATTAATTAGATCTTATTTAAAAATATACTTATGTATAATATATTAATTACTACAAAATTTGTTATTTGTGGTGATTTGGTTTTAACGAGAGTTCCTATGGGCATGACTAGGAGAGTAGTTCTAGGAGTGAGTGGTAGTTGAGTTAAATTTTTCACAGAACAGTGACTTACAAATTTGAAACTTTGACATTCCTGATCTTCTGCTGAATGAATTATGCAATTATTTATATTTTTTCTAGACGGACTATTTCTTTTCCTTTTAAAAAACTAAAACCTTGTTCTCTGTGATACAATACCCAACTGCATAAAATGCTTTTAAATTATTTAAACTGTAGGGTCTATATCATCGAATAAAGTTTTTTTTTTCTTTTAATTTTCTTCATCAAAATTAGTCTCATGATAGAAACGATCTTCCATAAATTAGTGAGAGAAGTGTCTGCAGCTTGCTAGCAGGTTGATTTTCATTTACTGAAAATTATGGTTCATCTATAAATGAGTTGAGAGTTACATGTTGAACTTTAAAAAATGGTCGATAAGTAAGTTAACAGAACACAAAACAAAATATATGAGCTTAAAGACAGTAAGATGAACACAACACCGTCAACACACATCTGCACTCCTTTTTTTATTGCAAGAGCAATTTACCGTCTCAGATGAAAGTGAGGAATCAAAAGTAGAAGGAAAGCCCTAGTAAAGAAATTTCAACAGTGCGGCTCGGAGAGAAATAAATGAGAATTTTCATGGGAGTAGTGCCATGAAACCTTTTCCATGATCCAGAAAATAATAATAATCAAAAACAGGAAATCCCTGCTCTACTCATACTTTACAAGGGTAGCAACCAAAGAACTGTAAGCAGGGGAAAGGTCAAATCTTTATCCTCAATATGATTTTCCACAATGTATCAAGCTTCCAGCACCCAAGAAAATACCAAATATAGCAGCACTTCCAAGTGTAGTTTGTCCAATATGCCTAATTTTCAATAGTCCAGGCACCTGCATGCAAATCAATGCATTAATATATAGGAATGCTGCTTTGTATCACGAAGGAAGTAACTCATCTTCAATTTTATGACAACTTGTATAAATATCAGCACAAATGATTCAAGATGTAAGCTTTGAAAACCGGTATACTTTTGTACAATGTTTTTACTGAGGTGGTTGCTGGCAGCAGTGCCCATTGCCGGAAATTTTGCAGCAGGGATAAACAGCTGGGACAGACACTGTTATTTTGGGGAAATTAGGCCAGCTATAGGGAAGATCTCAGCCTAAATTTTAATAACAGAGAATTTCTGAATTATGTGTTGTGTACTGTACACATACTTTACATCTATATTTGAATACAATTAATTACAAGGTTAAAGGTCTGCTTGTAAAGGATTTTTACACTGTTGTCCAACCACAAACAACTATTTATGATAAGTTAGTTTACTTTTACAATAACTACCTTGAAAGTCACATTACTGATGATTTCTGGTTCGATGATAGTGTAATATTTACACTGGGTGTGTATGGAAATTTGCTATAAGTTAGGTTTTACTATAAGCGTTTGTTCCGTGTAATTACAGCTAACAAAAGAAAAACATATAAAGCGTTTCTTCTTAACACTATATGTATGAATACAGACAAAATTTAAAAATGTCACGACGAGTGTGAAAAATGTATTGTAATAAAAGAAAAGCCAAACTAAAGCTCTAAAAGATCTTATTCTTGAAGTTCAGGAAAAGACCACAAGACATACCTTATACCTAATAGCCTCATATGTTCCGTACACGGCACCTACAAAGAAGCTAAAAGATTAAGCAATGGTGTTCTAAAACTTTTCCATGTGAGTAAATTAGATCTAGCAGACAACCAAGATGGTCTTATTCTATAAATGCATTTGACTATAACATTCCAGCAGTTAATACAATTTTACACAACCACTTGGCTGACAATTTTCACTACTGATGAATTTATCCACACCCATACACCTACTACTCAGTACAAAATAAGATGCCAATCAATGTGAAAGGATGCATTCAGACCCCTTCCTCTCTTCAAGGCAAAATTTCAAAACTTCAAAATTCTGTTTGTCTGGAATTGAGAGACTTCCTTACAAATGTCTTCTTGTAACAACCTTTTGTGAAAAAGAAAACATAGTAATGTCCTACTTTAGAATCCCCAAGGTCCAGGAACATAAAATATATCCAGAAGAACTGAAAGAACGTCATAAGTTATAACCGATTACAATAAAATACATAGGAATGAAGACCCAAAACACAGAAAAAATGAGCTAAAATATCCAACCAACTAACATCAAATTTATTTATTTAGTTACAAAGGAGCTTAACCTAGTGTGGAGAGGATAAAGATAAGCAAAATTTAAGAAAAAGTGACCTTGGTGAAATTGAAACATGCTATCAACTAGTCCCAAAAGATACCCCTCACTCTAAACGACTAAAATTCTTGGTTTAAAATCGAAGTTTTTTACACAAGAATAATTAGTTTATAATAAAAATGAAGAGCAATGGAAACTCAAATCTGTTGCTTAGACAAGTCTACACATCATAGTCCATACATTATATAAAAAGTATATTAATAATTTATCTCTTTAGTTTTAAGAAATAATATTATTCTATTTGCATTTCCTACTTCTCAAAACAGTGTGTTTGGATAGGCATAAACAAGCACGGATAGTAATACAATCACATCAAGTGTGTTCAAATATGCAGAAACCAGGGAAAACAGACATGCTGACAATCACAAAAAAATATGTACAAATCTAGAAAACAGAACCATTTGGTTACAGAAACTTCATTTTATTTCTCCTTTTTCTAAAGTTTGCACTGAAACCACTATGAAAAATAAAGTAAAAAAAATAAATTCCCTAAACCATTGCCCAAATATTTTTCTAATATCTCCTGAAAAGGAAAAAAGCCCTTCAATTCCACTCCAACACAATCATCATCAGCACCAAGGATACAACACCTGAAGCTTTAACAACACTCATCGACACTAAACAGACACTCACAGAAGAACACGTTTCTCTAATAAAACCACGCAATTAAACCATCAAACTTCATTTCATTTCAAAGCAAATAAAAAAAGTTAAAAGGCCGAAGCTACAACAAGAAACGCTAGAAACACATATAAAATAACTTTCAACAAACACCGTAGAAATGGAATATAAATAAAGCGTAAGGTAATTGTAGAAGGTGAAGAAAAGGAATATGTTCGACTGACCGACGGCGCCGCCGACAGCACCGCCCATAGCGGCGCCGGCGGTGACACGAGCGAGGCAACTGTCCCTTGCCATTTGAAGTCGGCGCGAGACACTGTGAGAGAAGGGTTTTGTTAGAAGAAAAACCTCTGAAAGTGAGATCGATGTGGTACTTCTTAGTTTGATAATAATCCCTTGCTCTTCTTGCTCAAGGAATGTGTCAAATTAAATTTTTGATTTAAGTGTTTGTGTTATTTTAGATTTAACTTTTCACAATGTCCTTAAATTATTACTTTTAATTAAAATTATTATGATTAGACCACACATTTATTCTTTAAATTTGTAGTCAAAACTTGAAATATTATTGATCACTAAAATTCATAAAATAATTCCTATAATTATATATTTTTAATTTTTTTCAAATTATAATCACGACAAAACTAATTAATCTGTAAAAATAAGTAGAATAATAAAATGACAATCAAATTAATGTATAAATTAATTTGCATTTTTTTAAACGCTTCCATTATCGAAATATTTGGGTAAGCAATTTATAGAAAAAAAAAAATATAATGAAAGAAACTTGTATTATTTGAATTAGCAAAAATGTATATGTATATGTATCGTAAATTTGTTTATGTATTTCTATTATATTGATTTAAACAAGATGAAATTTAAATATTTTATTGATTAAGTTAAAAAAAGTTTATAAATAAAAAAATTAACTATTTAATTTTATTTCATAAAAGTTTATGACTAATTTATCCAATCTTTTCAAGATTTGAACATGTTATAACATGTTAGTAAAGAAGAAAAAAATAATTTATCAATCACAATTTTGTTTAGAGAAAATTTCTTTTTATTCCTTTCTATTGCATGCCTAAGAATCTCTGTTTCTATTTGGATTTTGACGGATAAAGACTCTAATTCACTGAAGGAATTTGAAAACTTTTATAAGTTTGCTCACAAATATCACCCATTATTTCTTAAATTAGAGTCCCATTCAACTTAATACTCCTTTCCCCCATAACTTATAAACTCCTTTTTAATCATAAAACTTTTATACTAAAAATATCTCAATTAAAAACAAATAATTATATTTAACTTTTTTCTTCCAAAAGTTATATATAACAATGTTTATTATTAAACAACAGTATTTAAACTATAACAAAATAACAAAATCAAATAAAACAACAATAAAATATACCATAAACATGTATAACAATAAAATTTTTCATTAATAATAATAGTGATAATTTACGGCTACAAAAATTTAATTTCAACAAAATAGAAATAAGCATTTGTAACAATAAAATTTACATTAGCAACAATAATAATTTACAATAACAAAAATTTAATTCTATCAAAATAATAAAATATAACGAAAAACATTATAAATAATAAATAATTTTTTAATAGTTAAAATATAATTAATTTATATTTTTTTTCAAAAAGTAACCAAAAAATATAATTAACATATGTATATATATATATATATATATATATATATATATATATATATATATATTAACCAAATTTATTATATATTTTAAAAATATTTTAGATACTGTAAACACAAATTTAACATAAAAATTGCGCCATTTAACATAAAAAATAATTTATATAAAAATATAAGAAAATAGTTGAAATTCAACCACATCAATTTACAATTTTCTAAAATACATTTTTTTAAGTAACTTATATGTGTGTGTATATATATATGTGTGTATATATACACATATATACATATCAAAAAGTATTAATTTAATATTCATAATTATTATTCATTGCAAAAAACTCCTGATAAATTCAACAAAATGCTAAGATGACACTGTTTACATTTCCCAGAAATAGAAACATAAACCCAACATAAAAAAACATGGCCACTGAGAGAGACAGATAACACAAAGTCTGGTTGGATTCAAAGATAGAAATATTTTTCAAAAGTTCTATATTTTTTGTACAATTTCCAAAAGCACTTCTAACTCATACAAACAGATGCATATTTTTTCAACTACAAAATTGATCAAAAACACATAAATAAGTCTTCATTCAGGCTCCTTAGGAGTCTTCAAAATCTTGCTATTGCTACTTTCCTTAGCTAAATCAAAAGGGTCATGTCTCTTTCCCTTGGAATGAGTAATGTCATCAGTGCAATCTTTATCAGCACTCACACATGTGAAATCTTGCAGCAAGTTCTGTAGTAAATGATGGTGAACTTAATTACTTCATTGGATTCAAATTTTTCTAGAATTTGAAAACAATAAGATTGGTTATGGAAACAAAGCCTCAAGTAATTTTACAAAGTTAAACAGATTCTTTAACTTCGATGCAACAGAGAATAACTAGACTCTTTTACAAGTATTAAAGAAGAATTAGAAAAACTATGTAAATACAATGTCCATGTCATGCAAGTTTCTGAGAAGTATCATAAAAGGATTTCAAGTGGATTCCATTGGTCCAACATTCCTTTAACCAAAGTATGTCTCTTCACTTTTTGATCAGGCACAAGCTTGAGATATATATATAATGTTGAGTTATATTTCATATTTTAACAATGTAAAGATTTTAATATATGTATTTACTTAGTTGATAACTTCCTTTATGAACTTCTTTTAATATATAGAGTAAAAATAAACAATAAAAAATATCTTAAAGACACTCATATAGAAGAGATGAAGAAAAATTGAAACCCCTACCTAGGCTACTTTTATAATTGAAGAGACCAACTTTCTTCTCAACTAGAAGTCACAATATATATTTTTTTATTTCTTTGTTTCCTAAGAAACAACTTTCTCAGCAAAATTATTTTTTGCTTGTTTAACTTTATATAATAAATAATCTAATAAGATTTTATTTGAAATTAATCATTTATTTGGTCATATTAAATTCTTTAATCTAATAATTAAATATTAATATTTTTAACGAAAGATTAAAATTCTAAAAATACTTTTTTTTTTCATTATTCAATCTATCTTATTCGAGGTCTTAATTTTACTTTAGAGTTGAAACTCATTACCTAGTTTAACATATATTTGCTTGAATCATCATTTACAAGAATTTAATTATATTCAACATTTATTCAACTAGCATGCATTTGTGTTTCTGGAATTAAAATATATAATGAATATCTTGTTAACTAATAAGGTTAAAAAATTATTTATTTTCTTTTAAGAGAATTTCATTAACATTATAAGGAAAAAATAATTATTAGAAAATCTCATAATCACATCCATAATTCTATCATCTGTAATAATATTAAGATCAAGAATAAATTTGATTGAAGTATAAGATACTTGTTTCCCATTATCCTAATCTTCACTATAATAACAAATCTTAAATTCTTATAAAAAAATTTATCAAAATTACTATTATATTTATTTATGATAAAGAGAATTTATCAAGGAAAGAGTTACTTTATTTCCTGTTTGCTTTGTAAAAGAAAGTCAACAATTTGTGTGCTGTGTGCTAAAGTTGAAAAACAATGAACAATAGACAGTAGTTGTAGGCAATCTGCTAAGAAACTATGTGCATGAAAAGCAGTTCCTGAACTCTGTATGTTGCTAGCATACTTGATGCAAGTCTTGATTCAATGATGAGGTTCACAACAAGATTATCACTTATGGTGAAGTTCTCATCCTCTTGGTTGCAGAAAGCAGTATTTGCCTGTCCTCTTCACATTCATTATAAGAGCCTCTAACTCTGATTTCTCTTGATTCCCATTCAAGAATTTCTTCTCTATTACTACGAATCAGCTTCAACCCTGATTTTGTGGCATATATTGGAAACACCCCACTCTCTTTTATGAACCATTTGGTGTCCAAAGGGAAGTCATATTCAAACACAAAAATGTTATGTTCTTGAAATGATCATACACTTCACTTATTTTGTCAAATTGTCTGATGTCAAGATGCCAAAATAACACATGATCTGAAGGTAAATTTGTCAAATCTAACTTCTTGCAACTCCAACCCACCTTTATGCCATCTAGATAGACAGAAGATGAAACTTCAATGTCACAAAGAATGAATAATTCCTGAGAAAGAACGACGCAATAAATGAAACCAAACAGGTCAGGTCTTGGAAGGTATGGAATAGTTACTGAACGTCCTGCTGTAAGAAAACCACACTCATTGACATGGTCTCCTGGAAAGAGGAAACATGCACCAGCATCAATATACATTGGATTATTATGATGTTGTTGGTGTAAGTATGGTATGCGGATTTGTAAGATGTGTTGCAACACTAGTTGTTGAGTGAAGTCTGTCTCTAGAGAAGTGCAGTTAATGGCCGTCAATAGTTGCAGGGATGATGGAAGTGTAGGCAAGCTCTTAAAATTAGTTTTAGATAAGTCTAACTCCTCTAAAGAGGATAAGTGGACAATGTTGTTCCCAACAAACTCTAGATTCTTACAACCACTTAGTGAAAGAAAAGTGAGTTCCTTTGATGTCACGGAAAGTTCCTCTAGAGATGAACAACTTTGAGCATTAAGAGTTTGGAGAGATTTTGAATGAACATGCAGCTGACGCAATCTTCCACAACACTGAAGAGAAACAATTTCAAGTTTGTCTGCCTTAGATAAGTCTGGCATCTCAATCAAGCACAGAGAGTAGTCAAGGTCAATGGTCTTCAAATTCACAAGATTCTGTAATAAGATGCATCACATTGTTAAAAAAAATAGCAAATTTGTAATTATGAGTGACAACTAAAAGAGAAACATAAGTACAAAACGTAGCACATCATCCTAGACATGATACTGTGAATGAAGTTCACTTGAGACAAGGCAAAACTAGTTACCCTTTATCTGTCTCTCTTGTATCTTTACAAATTGAAAGAAAAATGTAGTATGTATAACCTCATTCATACCTGAACACCATCCCAAAGCTTTTTAAGCTTGCTATGATGCATGTGAAGCTCTACAAGTTGCTCAGCACAAAATTTTGGTGGCAAAGATTCAAGACAAAATCTGTCCCACTCAAGGCACCTCAACTTATCAGGCAATGACTCAAGACCATTAGGAAAGCGTATGTCAAAATTACAATCCCACCAATGACGGAATCGAAGAAATCTCACATTAGGCAATTTTGTAAAGGCATCAGAGCTCAAACATATATCCCCTTTTAACTTAGTCAAATTTAAAATCATGCCTTCAACAACATCAGTTCCCTGAAATACAAAGCAAAGGTTACTAGTACATTCTAAAGATAAATGTGTTCTCAAACAAAAGAAGTTGCATCTTCCACTTACCCTGCTATGTTTCAATACATCAAGCACTTCCTCAGGTCTCCAAATCCTACTTCTCCTTCCAGGGTCTTTAATACATTCTTGATGAACAATTTCCCAACCCATTTCCTGTATCAAGTCATGCATTTCTATTCTATTGCCATCTGAAATAGTTATGAGAGCTTTATCTAGAAGGACTTCTATTCCAGATGTTGCAAAGAAATCAAAATCTTCAAGTAGTCTTGTGACCCAATCTCGTTTTCCCCTTTTGAAGAAACATGCTATGTCCAAAAATATGTCCTTTTGAGAACGGTCTAAGCCATCATAACTTAGTTTCATCACCTTGTGAATTTGAATATTCGGAATCTTTTGGAGTTTTCTCAATTCGCTTTCCCAGACCTCTTTACTTTTTTGACGAAGACTTGCACCCAGAACTTTCAAAGCCAAAGGAATACCTTTGCAATAGGAAAGTACTCTTTTTGATAGATCTTCATATCCTTTTCTCGGTTGTTTTTCTCCAAAAACAGTCAAACAAAAAAGCTGACGAGAGAGATGAGATCTTAATTCCTCAACCTGATATACATCATCAATTCGGCTAAGTACTTGTTTATTTCTAGTTGTTACAATCACTCTACTTCCTGGTCCTAATGAATCACAATCTCCTAATATTTTTTCTAGTTGTTCTGAGGTATCCACATCATCCAAGACAACAAGACCTTTTTTAACTAGAAGCCTTGTTATACTAGATTCATGAAAACTAGGATTTTTGTCTGCTTTTTCCCTTACATTTGAGAGGAAGCAACTACCTTCAAACTCATGAGACAAATTGTCGTATAAAGCACGAGCAAGAGTAGTTTTACCTAGGCCACCCATACCCCATATTCCCAGGGTCCTAACTTCACTTAGGCCAAGTTTTAGTAACGATTGAATCTGTTCATAGTGTTCCTGAATTCCAACCAGCCCTTTACATTGGCTTTTGTATCTACGAGGCAATTTTTGCAAAACATATTCAACAATGTCCTTAAGCAATTCAACATCGGTCCTAACATTAAAAGGGAAACAAAGATTTATATTACTCATGTTGTCTAACAAACTAAATAACAAAATTATTCAAACTAAAATAAGAATGAGACAAGAGTCCTATCCACACAAGGAAATGATACTACTTTCAACCCAAAATCTTAAAATATTAGATTTGTAGGTATTGTTTCTTATATGTTGGTTAACTTTATCAAACTCAATATGAAACTTAGACTTACACTAATATAATTAGAGTGCCTCAGAGTGCCTCTTTCTTTAGCAGTAAAATACCATGAAAAGTGTTGCACTAGAAAAGTACAGTCAATATAGAATGAAATTTGGCAAACTCAACTTAAAACAATGCATTTTTTGTGTCATTTTTCCTTGTAGAAAATTTGGTCACTCTTAACTCATTTTATTTACCTGTAAGTTCTTGAGTCCCACCCAACTATGTAGGATGCTTCCGTGAGAGTAGTTTTCCATTCGTTGCAATTGGGTTCCCCCTCATGTTTTGCAAAGGCTTGCTCATAGCTCCCTGTCTGTTTCCTCACATGGGATGGATCTATGTTGTAGAAAACTGGTATCACAATCTGTCCTCGGTCTTTCTTGCATTCCATGATCTTGACGAGTTCTCCCAAGCACCACTTGGAGGAAGCATAGTTTTCTGAGAAGACAACAATAGAAGCATGAGAATCTTCAATGGCTTTGATGAGTGCTGGTGAGATTTCATCTCCTTTTTCAAGATGTTCATCTATATAGGTTTCAACTTTCCTTTGCATCAAAGCTTCATAAAGATGGCTTATGAAGATCTTGCGAGTGTCTTCACCTCGAAAGCTTAGAAAAACATCATGTTTTTTAGATGAGTTAGAGGAAGAAGCAATCACTTATCATTCGTTGCTCAGCCATTATGCATTCCAAGTGCTGCACCTGCAAACTGCAAATATCTGTCACAACACACAAATCTAACAAGACAAGAGAAACAAAATCTACCTTAGCTACATCCAGAGTGAGCCTTATCAAAAAATACCACTTTGTAAAAATATCTTTCATTTTAGCAAACCAAGATTCACTCACTTCTGAAGTCTGTAATCTATGTTCTTAAGCAGATTTCACATTCTTTAATCCTAACCAATTCTCTTACAGTTCAAACATGGGAGGAAAAACAAAAGCAAATAAAGTTAACCTTGTCATTCGATCATGTATTATTTCTATTCGGAGAGAAAAGTGGAATTAAGAAGAGAGATTACCACAGAACCAATCCAATTTCCTGCAATCCTAAGGAAGACACTGATTCTTGACTTGAGCACAAGAGAGAATACCTACAGAACAATTGTATAGTGCAACGAAATATGAGATCAAAAGGTTTAGACTCTTCTACAAATATGAAAGAAGAATTCAAAGTGAACTGTTCATTTTTTCTGTCTTCAGAATTTAACGCGCTTTCTTAGATAGTGTTTGTTGACTTTTTGACCATGAAAAAGGTTAAGTAGTATATGCTTTTTTGTATCCCTTTGAATATGCATCCACCAAAAAATACCTTCTGAAATTTCATACTTATAATAACTGAGTTTTATCAAATATAATGCTGCAAGTTAAAAGTAACCGTTTTGACTGTTCCCAGTGAACATTTTTAATCAGAAAAATAAAAACACACCTCATGTTTTAAAACAAATTAATAAAATACATTGAAAATAAAAAAGGGTAATATGCATTGCCTGATTGAAAAGGTGAATTAAAAGTGTATAGTTACAAATTCCATTGCTGCCTCTCACAAAATATGTGTATGTTTGGTTGTCCAGGGAAATTTTAAAATATTTTTACTCTTAAGTAACAATTTTTTTTCTTCATTTTGTGTTTTAGATTAAACAAATGTGCATCAGAACTCCCAAAAACACATTCATAACTTTTATTCGAACATAGCTTATATGGTCTGCAATTGGCTCCAAAGTAATTAAGAAACAGCACAGGTACTGTGGTTAAAATAATGTAGCCTTTTTCATTTTGGCTCAAAACATGTTTTTCCATAATATTTATAGGAAAGAAAAATTGTCCCGGCATAATTCCATTCTTAATTTATTGTTTTTACCTTTTCTAGTTTTGAGTCAAAAAAATTAAAAGTTTTGTCTAGTAGTTTTCTTTCTTTTCCACCTCATGAAACTAAACAAAAGAAAGAAGGTAACATTTACACATGAGAATTATCTTAAGAAGAGTTCTCTCACACTAAAAGTAATCCTTAAACTTTTCAAGAGTAAGGGAGTACGAACCAATCTTGAGAGACTTTATTCCAAAATAAAAATAATCTCATACTTTCTTTTGAGGTTTTGCTACATCTTTCTTGGATACTAACTTAGTCAAAAGTCATCAAGTTTTCTTTCTTGTCTTTTTGTTTTTTTCTTAACAATGTCTAGTGCATTCTCACCAAGCTCTTCACTAAAAAAATACCACGAACTCATAAAAGGTAATGAAAAAAGAAACAAATAGCTAAAGAAAGAGAAGAAAGGAGAAGATGATCCTACGAAAATATTAGATATTCGTGAGTCTAATCCCAAATTCAATAAAAAATAAGAAAGTTGGACATGACCTGCATCTCTCCTGTCTCATTCTTATTTCTTTAGGAGTGTATCATTTGAATTTTAATAACAAAAAGAAGTTAGGTAAGTATATTAGGTAAGTATATTTGAAAAAAAATTATATCCTAATTTACTAAAAAGTAAAACTGTTAAATAAAAGAATAACACTAAACATGGTAAAAAAAAATATATATATTTACGATATTTACCTTAATTTGGTAATATCCGGATTTCATATCGAATTTTGAGAATATTACTGCTTTATAAAGATTCTTTATTAATTCTTGTTTATTTGGTAGGGGATATCTTATCCATTTTAGAATATTATTAAGTGGTTTATAGTTTATTACCATTCGAGGTTCTCCTCTTTCTTTTTCGTTGGCATTATTAACATAAAATGCCGAACAACTCCATGGGGATTTACTTGGTCGTATTAATTTTTTATCTAAAAATCTTCTAATTTCTTCTTTACATAATCTTAATGTTTCCTGATTCATCTGAACTGGTTTTGCCTTTGTAGGGATGTTAGTTTCGTTAAATCCTTCTTCATAGGGAAGACCGATTTCATAAGATTTTCTATCCCAAAAAGCGGTTGGAATCTCCGCACATACTTCTTGTTTAAATTCTTCTTCCATTTGTTTTAATTTATTTTGGTTACTTTTAATATCGTTTTCAATCTTTTTATATTGTAATTCCTTTTTTAGGAAATTTATTTGGGAGCTTTTATTTTTTATTAAACTTATAAAATCTTCTTCATGGTCTTTTATAGTTTTTATTTCTTTCTCTTTAATAGGGGACAAGAACTCGAATAGGTTATCTCCACTTAAGATTCCTCTTTCTGTTACGGAAATCAGGTAAATTTGTGTTAAGAAAGGAGTACCCAATATTATGCCTCATTTAATTGTTTAGCGGCGATAAAGCTAGTTTTATAACATTTACCATCGTTACATACTTTTGCCTTAGAGAGTTTGAATTTTATTTTTAGGCTTGTCCCGTTAGCCGAAAAGAGCTTCTGAGTGGTTTTTTCGTAATATGGAGTGGGGACTAATCCTTCCCTTATACAATTAAAATCGGCTCCAGAATCTATTAGAGCTATGAATTCCTGATGAAAGGAATTTTCTATTTTTAAAGCTATTTTAACTCTCCATTTTTGTTGATATACTTTTATTTGCTAAACAAAGTCTTCTTCTTCTTGCCGGGAGTAGGAAGTACTTGGTTGGAGTTTTGTTAATTCTTGTCTTATTTTTCGTATTTCTTCTTTTAAAATATTTATTTCTCTGTGTAAATCGTTTACCGTTATTCTTCGCTCTTCCTGTTTTGCTCGTTGCAGAATTTTATTAAAATCATATCCTTTAAACTTTTCTTGGTTTCAGTTTTCTTCCTTTTCTTCTAATATTTCGGATTTAATTTTTGTTAACCACTTAAACTTTTCTTTTGGATTTTCTATGAGATCTATCATTTCTAAGGCTCTCTTGGTTTCGCTTGATATTACATTTACCTGGTAGCGGCAACTACAATTTTCATCGCAGTCTGTTTCTCCACATTCTTCTATTTCTTCATCAGAGTTTTCTATTATCTCTCCGACTTCTTCTTCTTCTTCATCCGAGGATTCTAAAAATATTTTAGCAATCTGTTCTTTTAGTTCGTCGTTCATATTTAAATTATTTATTTTTTCTTTCATTTTACAATCTCTTTTGTAATGCCCAAATCGTCCACATTTGTAGCATATTATTTTACTTTTGTCTTGTGGTGGGGGATTATGGTTTTGTTTTGGTGGTTGAGTTTCAGCCGTTTTATTAGAGCTTTTCTTTTTTAAGTTCCAATTTCTTTTAGGAGGGATTCTTTGATTTTTCTTTATTATTAATCAAAAATAACAACAATAAAATCAATATATTTTAAACAGCTTAAAATATTATTTTATTTTTTTAAAATGATTCCATACATGCCATTATTGTATTGGTTTCCCACTGTATTAGTTATTTATCTTATCTCCTTATTTAATATTATATACATATATATAACTGGAATAAAAAACTATTTTGTTCCCACTTTGATTTTAAAATAAAAATAATCTCATACTTTCTTTTGAGGTTTTGTTACATCTTTCTTGGATACTAACTTAGTCAAAAGTCATCAAGTTTTCTTTCTTGTCTTTTTGTTTTTTTCTTAACAATGTCTAGTGCATTCTCACCAAGCTCTTCACTAAAAAAATACCAGGAACTCATAAAAGGTAAAGAAAAAAGAAACAAATAGCTAAAGAAAGAGAACAAAGGAGAAGATGATCCTACGAAAATATTAGATATCCGTGAGTCTAATCCCAAATTCAATAAAAAATAAGAAAGTTGGACATGACCTGCATCTCTCTTGTCTCATTCTTATTTCTTTAGGAGTGTATACTTTGAATTTTAATAACAAAAAGAAGTTAGGTAAGTATATTTGAAAAAAAATTATATCCTAATTTACTAAAAGGTAAAACTGTTAAATAAAAGAATAACACTAAACATGGTCAAAAAAAATATATTTACGATACTTAACACCTTTGGAAAAATTACTTCTATTTGACACTGTGATGTGAACAAAATATGATTTTTAATAATGTAGATTCACTAGCTGACACTAATTAAAATTTTTTAAAATAGTGTATTTGATTTCCCCACTTTTCTTTCATTTTCATATATTAAGAGTTTATTTTCGTGTAAAGATGTATAACGAAGTAGACAATTATGTGTTTCTAAGTGATTTCACTGAAGACAACTTTGGGAGACCTTTATTGAAACTAGAAATTTAAACCTTCAAGTTGAGTCTGTATCGCCAATGAATACTGTTCAAAGTGTTTTATTAAGATTTTCTTTCCTTTTATCGTCCAATTAGGTCAATATAATGGTTCTTGCAGTTAATGTGTGACATCCACAACGAAGTGGACGATTATGTGTTTCTAACTGGTTCAGTGGGGAGTAATTTTGAAAATCTTTATTAAAATTGAAAATTCAAATCTTCCAGTTGAGTCTGTTTGTGAATGAATACAAATCAAAGTGTTTTTTGGAAATTTTCCTACCTTTTTTCGTCCAATTAGGTGAGTACATAAGTCCTTAAAGTAAATGTATGACACCACCCACATTGTAGTGATTGACTATGTGTATGTAAGCAGTTCATGAAGGTGAAATTTTGAAGACATTTATTAAAAGTCCAAATTCATCTATTCAACTTGAGCCTGTTTGTGAATGAAGATAGTTCAAAGTGGTTTTTGAAAATCTTCTTTACTCTCGTCTTTCAATTAGGTGAATATACAACTCCTTACAGTAAATGTATGATACCACCTATATTGCATATTGCACTGATTGACTATATGTATTTAAGTGGTTCACTAAGGTAGAATTTTGAACACAGTTATGAAAAATACAAATTTACCTTTTCAAGTTGAGCCTATTTTTAAATATAGTTCAAACTTTTTTTTTGGAAATTTTTTTTACTTTTGTTGTCCAATAAGATCAATATGAAAAAATCTTTAAAGTAAATGTATTATATCCATATCGAAGTAATTGACTATGTATAGATAAGTGATTCACTGTGACATAATTTTGAAGACACTTATTCAAAATAGAAATTCACATATTTGAATTGAGTTTATTTATGAAAAAATATAGATGAAATTTCTTTTATCAGTGAGATCAATTTATGAAAAAATATAGATAAAATTTCTTTTATAAGTGAGATCAATATAGAAAGCCCTTTGAGGGATGTCCAAATTATGTATTTGTGAATGAAAACACTTCAAAGTGTTTTTTGAATTTTTTTTTATTGATATTACTAATGGACCCTGCATTATTAAAAAATCATACCTGATTGTGGGATTACGGTAACTTTTTCAACTGAATCAAAGTATAATCTTCCTACATTTATACAAAGGTTTAAATATGATAACATAATAATAAATTTGGGTTTCCTTATTGATCCCCTGATGTATAAAATAAAAATGAGTATAAAAGTTATAAAGCATCTTTCTTCTCATTGTCAATGCCAAACAAATAAACCTTCTTTACCATCTTCTTGAACTTCTTCCAAAATGTTTTCAGTTTTTTCACACTCCCTCACTCACACAGCCATGTCTCAATCTGTGTTCTTCAAATTTAGTTACAAAAAACCTCCTCATTGCACTCCTCTCCTCTTCACTAACCACATTCCGATCGCTCCGCCGCTTTTCCGCACAACAACCGCTCTCCGCAGCAATGCCGCGCCAGATTCGTCTCTCGTTTCTCCCGGCGCCACCGATGTCATCATCGTCGGCGCCGGCGTCGCCGGTTCTGCTCTCGCCTACACCCTCGCCAAGGTGCCTCTTCCTATTTCCATCCTCGCGCCACGTCACGTGCTGTGGTTTTTTTGTTAAATTATTTATTCGCACATCTTGAATTAATGGATTATGTAGTTGAGATTTCGAAATCGTTCTTTACGTTCGGATGTTCGTAATTGAAGTCATAGTTTATAAATTATTCTAATTGGATGTTATGCGTATTAGACTCATAATATGCGTAAGAGTAGGTGCTTTGAAACATGTTTTTTAACACTCTTTTATTTGTTATTATTTACTTGAAATTGAAATATAGAAAAGAAACATTAAATGATGATTCATAATTTTTATTTTTTTTTCAGTAAATTTTAACGGATAGAGAAAGAGTGTTCGAAAGCGTGTTCTTTTTAATGTATATAATGATTTTGCAGTAACGTTCTTGCATGATAGAAAAATTAGGTTAAAAATTATTTTTGGAGAAGTTGATAGGAAACGATTATACTAATTAATTTACATATAAATTAATTTTAATTTTTTATTATTATTTACGTAAAAAATTATCTAAATGATTAAGCGAAATTGCCGAGTGATTTGCTAAATAATTGAATTGATGATTTGGCTTAATTTTTGTAATGAAGTCTGTGTATTTATGGAATATAAATAAACATCTAATTAAAATGATTTATAAATTTAGAAAGTTAATTACTAACTTTGAAAGTTTATGGACTTGTTTAAAAACTTCTAAGTAGCTTAAGAGCTTTAGGAATAATGTATTGCAGATAGATAGGTTGGAAGTATGAGTATATCTTATTTTTCTTGTTCATCTACTCTTCCTATATCATGTTCTGTATGTAACCATGAAAGGAGCTACAAATAGTGCCTCTACTCTTTAATATAGAAGGGAGGACCACAATAATCCCGGAGAAAGGATCTCAATTTGTGCTTGTAAATGTAGTAACCTATATCATAAATAGAGTCTTATCCCTTCAAGGGGTTATGTATTCCCTATCACCCAACAATAGCAAAACAAATCAAAGCCCCTTGTGAAATTAGGTATTTTCATCAGCATGGATCAATGTCATGAGACTTTATCCGAAGCCAAATGGTAAAACCATTTTACGGTAAGGCTTTACTTAATGGTTTGTCTCATTGGTAGTCTTTTCCTACCAGATTCTCCAGTGGATCCACTTATCTCATTCTCTTGGTCTTTAGAGATGACTAAACCATCTTAAGCATCTCTTTGTCATCTCTCCAATAAGAGCTACTTCAATTTTCTCTTGGATTCGTTCATTCCTAATTTAATCCCAAACTTTTATTGTTTTCCTCTACTCACCCTCCGTGGCATATCCATCCTCTGTACACCAAGTTTTAGCTCATGTTGGCATTTACTGCATAACATTTACTAATTGTGGTCTTATAGCTTGACCCGGAAACCCTGTGCAATTTCATGATGTTACTTAAGCAGGGAAAATGAATATAAGCAGGCAAAAGAATATAAAACCATTTTTTATAATCAATATTATTTTTCTTAATTTTTTATGTGTTATGTACTGAAATTAGCTTATGCTTAATGGTGGAGTAATTAAGTTTGTTGTGGGATACCATTCTCATATTTACATGTGTTGTGTATATCCTTTGTCAGACTGTGTGAATCGAATTGATGCACAAAGGGTGCTAGGCTATGTTCTTTTCATGGATGGGAAAAAAACTAGGCTGCCTTATCCTTTGGAGAAGTTTCATGCTGATGTGGCTGGCAGGAGCAGATGATGAGAGAAAAAGCTGCTGCTCTGCACCAGTAATCCTTAATATACTGTGATTGTTAATTTAATTATTAAGATTATTTGCTTGACCACAAAATTAGCCTAAAAGTTACTAATTTTTCATTGAAATTATTGTTTGCAGTATTCTTTTTTGCCTGATAATATCGTCTGCTTTGTTTACTGTTCAGGGTACGAATGGAGCAGGGCACTGTAACATCTCTTCTTGAACGGGATAACAAAACTGTTGTAGGGGTTCAGTACAGAACTAAAGATGGTCAAGAACTTAAAGCATATGCTACCCTCACAGTTATTTGCGATGGCTGTTTCTCAAACGTCTCTCTGCCACCCCAAGGTTGAAATGCCTTCTAAATAATTGAGTGACAATACTTTCCTTTTAATGACTCCAAATATCATGCTTATGATCAATTCAGAAACAGTTTGGAGATGTTATTGAAATGTGGAGGATTTATCAGTTTTGTACCAGTTTTCTTGACTCCCCTAATATATTATCAGCCACTTGCCAGGTTGAAGTACCCTCCTCTTTCGTGGGTTTGGTTCTGGAGAAGTGTCAACTCCCATTTGAAAATTATGGGCATGTTATTCTAGCTGATCTTTCCCCTATCTTATTTTAAAAGTATCCTCCGAATTTTGCTTTGAGTATGTGAGAGCTTGTTGCTGTTGTAGGAATATAGTTTTTAAAAGTGGCTCGAGGGGTTAGAGTTTCTACCTGGGCAGTAAGTGACTTGATCACTTCCTTTGCTGCTTTGCATTTGGCAGTTTCTTCGCTTGCAATTGCTATCGCTTCTTTTAACTCTTTAGTTGTTCTATCCAATTCCACTTCTTGATGCTGCGCTTTTCTCTCTCCCCATGGTAGCTGGGTCATTTATTCAGACACAGTCCACATTAAAATGATATCATTAAAAAGAAAGACCTAGTTTCAATACAACAGAGATATTGGGGATGTTGCCCGGGAAACAATTCTAGATCCAGGAACAGAGGTGAAAAAAACTTCTTCGATGAATGTTCAGCAGAATCAAAACCATTTCAACAAAAGGGTCAAAGGAGACCCAAAAATACTGACTTCAGCTGATGAAACACCCCTACCTGACAGTTCAAACAAATTAATGAACCAACTAAACTTGACTTCCAGTACAGTACAAAGTTGACATCATCATCATCTTCATCATGATTTATCGTTTATTTATTACATTCGAAAACCTATTTGAATATTCATAAATAGCTAACAATTAAAATCCTTCTAATAGTTAAATAATTTTATAAAAAAAATAACAAATTAAAAACTATTGAATATTAAATATCATAAATAAACGTTTAACAGTTCAATTAGAAGACAGTAGTCAGGAACTAACCAATTTACCTGCTCAATGTCTCTTTCCACGGGACCAGTTCTATTAAGATCGGAATCAGTGCGTGACATCACTCGAAACACAAAATTCAGCGCTCAGAAGAAACTAGTCCCCAAACTCAACACCAAACTCTCACACTACCTCACCCGTTCTCGTGCCCGAACCCTTCCATTCACCCAACAACCCTCCCAAACCCTCACTAAGCCATAATAGATGCCATGATTGGTTTGTTCTTAACAGCTTCTTAGTTTAGATGACCCAATTCCCATGCTTTCAAGTTCAAACCTTCCGCAACCTTCTGAAAGCTTGCATAGCTCAAAGAGACCTCATAACAGGCAAAACCCTCCATGCCCTTTACTTCAAGTCTCTCATCCCATCCTCCACCTACCTCTCCAACCACTTCACCCTCCTCTACTCCAAATGTGGTTCCCTCCACACTGCCCAAACCTCCTTCCACCTCACTCAACACCCCAATGTTTTCTCTTACAACACCCTCATCAATGCATATGCCAAACACGCCCTTATCCACCTTGCCCACCAGCTGTTTGATCAAATTCCCCAACCGGACTTAGTCTCTTACAACACCCTTATATCTGCCTATGCTGATAGGGGTCAGTGTGGGCCAGTCTTGAGGCTCTTTGAGGAAGTTAGAGAGCTCGGTTTGGGCCTTGACGGGTTCACGCTGTCTGGCGTGATCACCGCTTGTGGTGATGATGTTGGATTGCTTCGGCAGTTGCACTGCTTTGTGGTGATGTGTGGGTATGATTGTTATGCTTCGGTGAATAATGCAGTGCTCGCTTGTTATAGTAGGAAGGGGTTTTTTAATGAGGCGAAGAGGGTGTTTAGGGAGATGGGGGAGGGTGGGGTCAGGGATGAGGTTTCGTGGAATGCAATGATTGTGGCATGTGGGCAGCACCGGGAGGGGTTGGAGGCGGTGGGATTGTTTATTGAGATGGTTAGGAAGGGTTTGAAGGTTGATATGTTTACCATGGCCAGTGTTTTGACTGCATTTCCCTGTGTTAAGGATTTGGTTGGGGGCATGCAGTTTCATGGAATGATGGTTAAGAGTGGGTTCCAGGCGAATGCACATGTTGGGAGTGGGTTGATTGATTTGTATTCTAAGTGTGCTGCTGGCATAGTGGAATGTGGGAAGGTGTTTGAGGAGATTCATGCACCTGATTTGGTTCTTTGGAACACTATGATCTCTGGGTTTTCCCAGTATGAGGACTTGTCTGAAGATGGCCTTTGGTGTTTCCAGGAGATGCAGCGCAAGGGTTTTCGTCCGGATGATTGTAGTTTTGTGTGTGACTAGTGCTTGTTCTAATTTGTCATCCCCTTCTGCAGGAAAACAGATTCATGCATTGGCTATCAAATCGGACATTTCTTATAATCGCATTTCAGTGGATAATGCTCTTGTAGCTATGTATTCCAGATGTGGGAATGTTCATGATGCAAGAAGGGTGTTTGATACAATGACAGAACATAACACGGTGTCTTTCAACTCAATGATTGCAGGCTATGCACAGCATGGTGTTGAAGTTGAATCGCTCAGGCTTTTTGAACTGATGCTGCAGAAAGATATTGCACCTAACAGCATAACCTTCATATCTGTTCTTTCAGCGTGTGCGCACACAGGAAAAGTTGAAGAGGGTCAGAAATATTTCAATATGATGAAAGAAAAGTTTGGGATTGAACCAGAAGCAGAACATTTTTCCTGCATGATAGATCTTTTGGGTCGGGCTGGTAAACTCAGGGAGGCCGAGAGGATTATTGAAACAATGCCATTTAATCCTGGTTCTATTGAATGGGGTTCTTTGCTTGGTGCGTGTAGGAAGCATGGAAATGTGGACCTAGCAGTGAAAGCAGCCAATGAGTTCCTCCGGCTGGAACCTTATAATGCTGCTCCATATGTAATACTTTCAAATATGTATGCCAGTGCTTCCAGATGGGACGAGGCTGCAAACATTAAAAGGATGATGAGGGAAAGAGGAGTGAAGAAGAAACCAGGTTGTAGTTGGATAGAGATAGATAAGAAGGTGCATGTCTTTGTGGCTGAAGACACTTCACATCCAATGATAAAAGAGATTCATGTGTACCTGGAGGAATTGTTAAGGAAAATGAAGCAAGCGGGGTACGTACCTGATACAAGATGGGCATTGGTAAAAACTGAAGAGGTAGAGAGAAATGAGAAAGAAAGAAGGTTATTGAATCACAGTGAGAAGCTAGCAGTTGCATTTGGCCTGATCTCCACTGAAGAAAGAGTGCCTATATTGATTGTGAAGAACCTAAGAATTTGTGGTGATTGTCACAATGCCATCAAACATATTTCAGCCATCACTGGCAGGGAAATCACTGTTAGAGATACTCACAGGTTTCATTGCTTTAAGGAAGGGCAATGTTCCTGCAGGGACTATTGGTGATGAAAAACAATCAATATTTCTATTACACACCTAACTAATTACACACCTGAGTCAAGTTTTGGTTCAGTAGAAGTTTATCTCACAAGAGCTTAATTCATTAGCTTGACTTTGAAGCTTACTGAAATAAGTTAGAAAGAACTTATTTTTACTAAGAATCATTGTGGTAGGAAGGCCATAAACGTTTAGGTGACAAAAGGCTATAGGTGCAATGAACCTTTGGGTTATCAACCTTACTTTTTCCCAAGTATAAACCATCCAAAAGTCTGAGATTTCTATTTGCAGAAAATTCTTGCGTTATAACTTTGGGTGAATAATTTAGACATTGCATATCATCCCTATTTTCCTTTGGTTTCCTTACGTGTGATTAGACTAGCCAAAGCAATAGACTTTTGGGTGTCCATTCCTCAACTAGCCTTTATTTTTTATTTTTTGTCTATACCTAATGATTGAACGAAAAAGGCGAAGGCCCTTACAATAAGTAGCATCAAGTGCATTTAGGATACCCTACCACAAAAACTAGTAATTTTTGTTGGAGAACAGAGGGTTTTATAAACTCCTCACCAAATCTCGTACTTCTAATATCAGAATTGGATTTGATTGGGATTCAAATCTCTGTTGTGATGCCCATCTAGTTGATCGACGTATGTTTTGTAACCCTGGGGATTCTGAAAGAACAATTATTCATTGATTATGTATTATTCTTAAATGACTTATAGGACTTTCCTTTTGAAGAAATGAAGTCATCAATATCGACCTTCTTATATGGAAGCAATGCATTTGAGAATTATTAATTAGATCTTATTTAAAAAATTGTTGTGTATAATATATTAATTAATACAAAATTTGTTATTTGGGGGCGATTTGGTTTTAATGAGAATTCCTATGGGCATGATTGGACGAGTTGCTCTAGGAGTAAGTGGTAGTTGAGTTAAACATTTCACAGAATAGTGACTTACAAATTTGAAACTTTGACATTCCTGATCTTCTGTTGAATGAATTATGCAATCATTTATTAAAACATTTTTTTCTAGACGGACTCTATTTCTTTTCCTTTTGAAAAACTAAAAAATTGTTCTCTGTAATACAATACCCAATTGCATAAACATGCTTTTAAACTATTTAAACTGGTATTACAATCTATGCCAAGTCTTTCTTGCAATCTAGAATCTTGATGAGTTCACAGAAGCATCATTTTGAGGAAGCATAATTCTCTGAGAAGACAACAATAGATACATGAGAATCTTCAATGGCTTTGATGAGTGCTGGTGAGATTTCATCACCCTTTTCAATATGTTCATATTTGTAGGTTTCCACTTCTTTCTACATCAAAGCCTCAGAAAGATGGCTTGTGAAGTTCTTGCGTATGTCTTCACCTCGATAGCTTATAAAAACATCATATTTTTCTGTAGACAACATAGAACAAGGGTTTAGAGAAAGAAGAAACAACACTGATCATTTTATGTATTTCGATAACCAAAAAATACCTTTTGAAATTTCACAGACTTATAATAACTGAGTTTTATCAAATTATAATGCTAAAAAGTAACAGTTCTGATTGTTGCCACAGAACATTTTTAATCAGAAACATAAAAACAAACCTCAAGTTTTAAAACTTAAATCAATAAAATATATTGAAAAAAGAAAAAAAAAATAAAAAGTTTATGATTTAAAAGTAATATGCATTGTCTAACAGTCAAAATGGAGATTGAAAAGGTGAATTAAAAGTGGATGGTTACAAATTGCATTGCCTCTCACAAAATATGTATACGTTTGGTTGTTCAGGGAAATTTAAAAATATTTTTACTCTTAAAGTAACAATTTTATTTTCTTCATTTTGTGTTTTAGATTAAACAAATGTGCCTCAGAACTTCCAAAAACACATTCATATATTAGTTGAAGATTTTAATGTGAACAATGAAAATTAAATTAAAATAACTAAATCATAATATTCGAACAAGTTATGATGGTATAAAAATCAAAGTTATATTTATTAAATTGTTATTGAAAGTTATATTTGTTAAACTAATTTTAGGTAAATATGTTTATGATATTTTCTACAATTATATAATGAAGGAGTTAGGTAATTATATTTGGAAAAAAATTATAACACGAAACATGGTTAGAAAAATAATGTCTACATTCATAAAAAGGTTTAGATACGATAACATAATAATAAATTTGGTTTTGCTTACTGATCCTTGTATATAATAAAAATGCATATAAAAAAATTATAAAAGTTCTAAAGCATCTTTCTTCTCATTGTCAATGCCAAACAAATAAACCTTCTTTACCATCTTCTTCTTCAACTTCTTCCAAAATGTTTTCAGTTTTTTCACACTCCCTCACTCACACAACCATGTCTCAATCTGCCTTCTTCGAATTTAGTTACAACAAACCTCCTCATTACACTCCTCTCCTCTTCCCTAACCACCTTCCCATCGCTCCGCCGCTTCTCCGCACAACAACCGCTCTCCGCACCAATGCCGCGCCAGATTCGCCTCTCGGTTCTCCCGCCGCCGCCGATGTCATCATCGTCGGCGCCGGCGTCGCCGGTTCCGCTCTCGCCTACACCCTCGCCAAGGTGCCTCTTCCTATTTCCATCCTCGTGCCACGTCACGTGCTGTGGTTTTTTGGTTAAATTACTTATTGGCAGACCTGAATGAATGAATTATGTAGTAGAGATTTCGAAATCCTTCTTCACGTTCGGAAGTTCGTAATTGAAATCATAGTTTATAAATTATTCTAATTGGATGTTATGCGTATTAGAATCGTAATATGCATATTAGAGGAAGTAGTTTGAAACATGTTTTTCTAACACTATTTTATTTGATATAATTTACTTCAAATTAAAATATAAAAAAGAAACATTAAATAATGATTCATATTTTTTTTTTTCTGTAAATTTTAACAGATAGAAAGAGTGTTCTTTATGTATATTATGATTTTGCAGTAAAGTTCTTGCATGATCATAAAATTAGTTTTATGCATAGGTTAAAAAATATTTTTGGAGAAGTTGATAGAAACGGATTATACTAATAAATTTTAATTCATTTTTTTATCATTATTTATGTAAAAGAATTCTCTAAATGATTAAAGGAAATTGCCGAGTGATGTGCTAAATAATTGAATTGATGATTTGGCTTTTGAAATATTTAATTTTTGTAATAAAGTGCGTGTATTTATGGAATATAAATAAAAATCTAATTACAATGATTTATAAATTTAGAAAGTTAATTACGAACTTTGAAAGTCTATGGACTTGTTTAAAAACTTATAAGTAGCTCAAGAGCTTTAGGATTAATGCATTGCAAATAGATAGGTTGGAAGTATGATTATATCTTGTTTTTCTTGTTCATCTACTCTTCCTATATCATGTTCTGTATGTAACCATGAAAGGATCTACAATTAGTGCCTCCAACTCTTTAATATAGAAGGTAGGACCACAATAATCCCGGAGAAAGGATCTCAATTTGGAATTCGGTTGGTACCCTTACACAAGATAGTGCTATATATCTACATTGGTGGTGATTTTCATGTTTTAGGCTCCAAAACAAAATCTTTTCTCACTGTAGTTTGTGTTAAAATTTGTCATCATTTTATGTATCTGGATTATCAAAGACTGTTCAATTCATTGTCAGCATCTCTCCTGCTTTGACTCGGGGAAATTAGATTTATACTATAAGTGAAAGGAATGCTTTGATTGGTTACTATCAAGATCTTCCGTAAGAGTATATGCGTTAAATTTTTTGAAGGATGAACGGCGTGTCCATGTTATTGAGAGAGACTTGAGAGAGCCAGACAGAATCGTTGGTGAACTTCTCCAGCCAGGAGGATATCTAAAGCTAATTGAATTAGGGTTAGAAGGTATGTATCAAATTGGCTAGTAAACAATATTATTCCAGACTGAGGTTGGATATGGTCTGTTTTCTAAACATATATTTTATACATGCACAAATACCCGATTGCAACTTCTTAATTTTTTATGTATTATGCACTGAAATTAGCTTATGCTTAATGGTAGAGTAATTAAGTTTATTGTGGGATACCATTCTCATATTTACATGTGCTGTGTATATCCTTTGTCAGACTGTGTGGATCAAATTGATACACAAAGGGTGCTAGGCTATGTTCTTTTCATGGATGGGAAAAAAACTAGGCTGCCTTATCCTTTGGAGAAGTTTCATGCTGATGTGGCTGGCAGGAGCTTCCATAATGGACGGTTTATACAGATGATGAGAGAAAAAGCTGCTGCTCTGCACCAGTAATCCTCAATATATTGTGATTGTTAATTTAATTATTAAAATTATCTGCTTGGCCACAAAATTAGCCTAAAAATTGCTAATTTTTCATTGGAATTATTGTTTGCAGTATTCATTTTTGCCTGATAATATCGTCTGCTTTGTTTACTGTTCAGTGTACGAATGGAGCAGGGCACTGTAACATCTCTTCTTGAACAGGTTAACAAAACTGTTATAGGGGTTCAGTACAGAACTAAAGATGGTCGAGAACTTAAAGCATATGCTCCCCTCACAGTTATTTGCGATGGCTGTTTCTCAAAGCTGCGACGGTCTCTCTGCCACCCCAAGGTTGAAATGTCTTCTAAATAGTTGAGTGACAATACTTTCCTTTTAATGACACCAAATTGTTGGGAATCGCTCTTTCTTCCCTCCTCCATGAACTCAAAATAGACACTTTGCGGAAGCGTAAATATAAAAACAACGTCAGAAAATTTTAGCGTGGAAAACCTTCTTAATAAGGTAAAAACCACGGGACCAGTAAGCCACTTAAATCTCCACTATAAAAATAATGGGAATACAAAATATACAATAAATATTGTATCTTCAATTTG
>Ga0209489_101816_pt1 | contig 43915 bp, 19 predicted proteins | sample SiratrowhiteBW_FD_187527 | JGI IMG/M metagenome (GOLD analysis project Ga0209489, IMG submission 187527) | Root nodule microbial communities of legume samples collected from California, USA - Siratro white BW (SPAdes) (version 2) | ecosystem: Host-associated > Plants > Roots > Nodule | place... | reverse complement strand
ATATATATATATATATATATATATATATATTCCATAAGATAGGAAATTAGTGTTATAATTTATTTTACATTGTAAACAAAGATACGGATAATTAATAATATCTCTATTAAAGTTTTAATTAATTTTCAGTTAAATATTCAATATATTTTTTTAATCTTGATAAAACTTATTTGTCCTGAATAATTGCAACACAGATAATTTATTTATATTTTTAAAAAATAAAATAAACTTATATAAATAAAAATATGGATGTGACATGTGTATGTATTCTTTTTAATTATAAAATCTATTTACATGGTGATTATTCTTAATTTCTTTATTTATTAAATTTGTGACTTTGAAAGGATAATGATCATCGTTCATAACACTTTCTAATTAATTAACCATAATATGTTTCTAATGGAAACCTCTACTAACAATAATCCATTATGTACTAGTATGTAAGATAAAGAAACAATGTATACATTGTTTTGGTAGATATTCTTTAAAGACAGACTCTCGGACAAAATAAAATCTTAGGGGAGGAGGTGTTTAATTCTAATAAAATGACAAATGCCTTTATAAAGTTGACAATATATGAAAAAACTGCTAGTCCTATGTGGAAAGAAAAATATGTTTATTTATAAAACATAGATTATAAATAAATTATGGACAATAGAAGACGAGATGATACAATTTGATATGCAACAATGTTATTTTCAGAAATGAGTTGTTCCATGAACATGAAGTGCTGCAATATTTATTTCCACCTATTTCTAACTTTTCGGTAACAATTCAATAAACTCGAAAAACGTCTCGTCGTTAGTAAATGTTGGTGAAGCAAAAGGAGAAGATTACAATTTCTTTAATTTGAAGTTTTGGTGATGGACGTAAATGAAAATAAAAAATAAGTTGAGTTTGGTGATAAAAAGTAGTGTTGTGTTATGTGATTACTACCTCTGTGTGCTTACCATATATGTATAAAAATATAGAAAACTATTTTTTTAGATATTTGTCAAACAAAGAAAAAATTTATACTGGTAATTTTCACAAAATTACTTTTTTTATTTGGAGATTGATCAAAACAAAAATTTTAAACACAAGGGATTAAAATATAATTTACTAAAAGTAAAATAAAAGTTAAAAATAATATTTTAGTCTGTTTCTAGTTTTTTATCAAACGATATCACTTGTCAAATTTATAGTTGTCCAATTTATAATTCTTTTCTTTTATCTTATTGAGTGTTAAGTAGGGTTTTTTAAGACGTTTTTCAGTTCTTTTTTATAGTAGTGAAAATTTGAACTTATCTTGCGTAAAATACTTAGATCCTTAATCATATAATTAATGTGTTCTTTTATAGTAGTAGTTATCTTCTGGTCCTTTCATTAGATAATTAATGTGGTAAGTGTTCAAATAATAAATAAAGAAACAAATTATCACAAAAAAAATTACTGTAAATGAATATAATTACTATTTTGTAGACTGAGGGAATATAATGAAAAAATAAAACTTGTAAAAAAATAATATATAGTTGTAAAATTAAGATGTGTATTATGGATTATTATTATATACTCAAATTGTCAAAATACTGATTTTCTGTTTGATCTGAGCCAAAACATTCCCTGGTCTACGTAGGCTCCAGCTATTTATAGAATAATAAATTATCTTCATTTTTCTATTCCTTTTAATAATCAAAAACAGGCATTCAATAATCATAATTGGACTAAATACTGTAGATGCAGACTATACCTTTTTTATATAATTTTCTTTATTTATTCTTTTATCTTGAACAATTTTCATTTTTATATTAAGTGTTTGTGGCATGACTCATGTAATATCTGTATTTGGAGTATATTAATCCCAAAACCTCTGATTGAGATGAGATGACTTGTATTTATTTTATTGTGAGTTGGCAACTAGATTTTTTCTTTTTGGCGCAGTTTGTTCCTTATTTAAAAGTTTGACAAATCATTTAATGATATCTTATTTTATATTTGATATTATTACTATTATTAAAACGTTTTAAATGATATATTAATGAAGCATTATGTCGTAATTTAAAAAGTAATATCAAAGTTGCTCTAAAAAATTAGTTGTGAAGTTGGTTGTTTTTTCAACTGAAATGATTTATTCTTATTAGGTAAAAAGGTATTTTTTTTACACGGTGGATTAATATTATTTTAACTTATTAGCGAAAACAAGTATTTCTTCACTGCATATTCAAATTTTTATTACATTAAAAATATTTAAATTTAAAAAAATAGTTTTTTTTCGAAATTATTTAATATATAAAATAATATTTTTAAGTAAAGAAACCTTTTAGTTAATTTTGAATAAAAAATTATGCATTTTCATATTTTATTAAATAAAAAACATTATTTTTATTTATTGAAAAATATAATTATATAATTAAAAATTAACATTAAAAGAATTTAATAAAGGTCTTTTAATACCTTACTCTTTTATTTGTCTCGCTTTTCTAATATAATTCTTTTGCAAGTTATTAATTTTTATGACAGTAAACATCGTTACATTAATAAAGACAGGATCAAAATATATATTGAAGTGTTGAAATTTAATATATATATATATATATTAAGATAATGACATAAACTTTAAAATTCATGCATAAATAAATAAAAATATATTATCATTATATAAATTAAGATTTTAATCGTAAAATTATAATTTATTTATTATTTTCGATTCAAATTTTATATATGATTGTAATACAATAAAATTGTGGATCGTCAGATAAAATTATAAAATATATAAGTTATGATTTTTTAAATATTGTCTGCTACATCAATAATTTATCTTATTATATAAATGAATTAATTTAAATAGAATCTAATTGCAATTAAGAAATTTTTTAATTAAAATAAAATTTAAATATAATTAAAAATTAACAGTATGTTCTAATATTATTTTAACTTTTTAATAAATAAGTTGTAACTAAAATAAAATTTAATTAAGACAAACGTTTGTGGCTTTTATCCTAATAAAGAAAGTTTTCTTACAAATGGCTGTTTTGCGAGCTATGCTAGAGAACTTATAAAAATTACTTAATCTATAAAATAGATAAATTATAAAATAAATTTTCTATCTAATAACAAGTAATGCAAAAAGGGGGAAAGAGAAACTCCATATCGACTCATAACTAATATAAAAAATAATATATTAAATCCACTATGATTCGTCATTAATATAATAATACATTTTTCATTTAGACATGTCACAATTTTTTATATTTATTATTATTCATAAATATTATAAATATATCATATATTTTATTAATTTTCTCCAAAAATCAATATAGAAAAGATCATATATATTATTATATAAATTTTGATCATAACCGTATTTTTATTAAACAAATAATTTGACATAGATATTTCCATAATTTGTAATTGAAAAAAAAAATCAAACTAGAAGTATATATATATAAATCAATTCAAAATAATTATTTAAAAATAAATTTATTGAAATTCAGTAATAATTCTTTTACAGTTAAATATAAAACATAGACGTAACATTTTACATAGATTCTTATCATAATAATTGATTGATGTATCACCGTGTTGCTTGAAATAATCATTTCATGACAATTGATATAATTTTGGCAACCTTATTTTACAAAGTTGCTCTAGTGATAAGTTCACCTAAGCTATTCTTTAAGTTCTTCAAAAAGATATATTTTGGTTCACTCGAAAATTTCAATAGTTACAATTAATCTTATATTATAGTTTAAATTATTTTTTAATATTTAAAATACAATTTATAATTCAAATATATTAATTTGTAATAAATTTTGATTATAATATGTTTTATATTTAAACTATTTTTTTGGTTACAAACTTTAACTATAATATAAGTTAAATATTAAAAAACTATTTATAATAATTTGATAAGAAAAAAAATCAATTATCACTTGTAGTGGAAAAATACAAATATCAATTAGTTAACATAATGTTTAGTACATCCTTTTTCATAATTTAGATTTCCATTTTTTTTTTACTTTTATTCATTTTCTTTTTCTCTTTTACCAAGCAAGTAATTAACCATGTTGTTACTGTTATTTTATTTATTTATTTTAATTCCACTTTCTTTCCTTTGTTGGTGTTTTATAGAACAAAATGCAATGTTTGTTCTTACCTAAACTTTGGTTAGGGTAGTTGTTGTGTCACCCATAATCTGATCTTTGGTGTATACCTCTGCTGATTCTCTTATTGCCTATAATAAACAAGGTAAATACTAATTAGAACATTGGTAAAAAGTTTAAAAGTAAATAGTTTTAAAATTTATAAAAATAATTTTCTATAATCTTTTTGATATGTTTTGATGTGACCTGTAATAAAAACTTTTACAATAATACTGGTCACCAAGACCCAATTAATAATAAATAGGAATGAAAAAAGAAAACTGCCATTGCAACTCTGCACTCAGTGGTTGTAGCTACAACAATCTCTTTGCACATTTGAAACTGTTGTTCTTCAAACACTACAAGAACATTAACATAGATTGTCCTTTCATGAGACAACATTTGAATTTGGTGTTTCTGAGTCGACTTTACTTATTACCTACCTCAACAATAATTACCAGACATTTTCACAAATGCTCAACTGCAACATTCAGTTTTGGTTTATTGTCTAAGTTTGGTGTTTCCAATATTTACTCCCCAAAGAGTTAGTTGAATTCTGATATTACAATTGAACTTGGTTAAGATATTTTCTACCTTATTTAAGTAGTTTCTTTGTTGTATTCTTAGATGATCAGTTTCCAATGAATCAGAAAGTTTTCTGCTTCCTTTTATCTCTCATCTAACACCTCTAATATTTTCATAAGTTATTTTGATGAATTTATTGAAATAAGCAATCATAAATATATTGAAATTATTTCCATAATTTTTCTGAAATACTAACCTGTGTTCTTTTCCGTTATAAAATGTGCCTTTTTATAATGAAAAAAAAAGCTTAATCATTCATTAACTTTCAAGCAAATAAAACTTGAACACAACCCCATGGTAATCCACAACTAATAAGATTGATTTACGTTAATTAAGTATAACATTCTGTGTAAGGACTTGTCGTGTGATTTGCTGGTAAGAACTACTTATGGTATCGGGTGGGACGAAGATGAATTTTTTTCCTTTTCCTTTCTAAAAAAAAGTTATACATTAGGCCGAAAATTTAAGTTAATTATTAGAAAATAAGTCTTAATTTAGTTGAATTTGTTTTTCGTGGAAGCAATAATCGGTTTCTTTCCATAACTTTCTGATAGATCAAATTTAGAAAAAAAATTAATGCTAACAATTACTTTTTATAGATAATATATAATATTAAAAATAATTCCAGAATAAATAATTTTAGTTATATGATAATAGCATATTCTTCAAAGTAATAAAGTTTGGTATTCAAAATGAATTACTAAATATGGAAGCTACTTTTTTAATTATAGAATTGAATTTTATCATCGTATGTTTTATAATTTAGCAACCACATAGTAATTTCATAATATCATTTTTATCATCTAAAACGTGTTTTCAGTGGATCTCCAAATAATCACAATACGACAAAATTTCATAAAATAAAGACAAACAAAAATTAGAGCATTTTTAATAATAGTGAATATTATCGGAAAATTTTAAACTTTTTTTTTTATGAATCCTTACATCAGTTTTATGAATTTTATAATTAACTTTACCATTATATATTATAGTTATTTAAGATCTTGAATTAAAAATTCTTAAATTTTTATATTTCTTAAAAATATGTTTGGGAATTGACATGTTAATTATTAAAGATGATTTTTACTCAAAAAAGCTTCTACGAGTAAAATTTATGTCTCTCTCCTCTACTTAGCTTGTTAATTTTAAGAATCCATGCAAAATTTTACTGAAATGCCTTTATTTTTGGACAATTCATCACTTTGTTGGGTAAATGTTTTATTTACTGTGGATGATAACATGGCACAATCATGCAACAACAAAAATGGAACCTAATCATATTGACAACAACCAAATATTAACCTAATGAAGGAAATCCCACCAGATCAAGCATGCATGTCACATAAACCCTAATCAAAATAAAAAAAATATAAATAACTTTGCATAATGAAAAATTCATAATGTACGTCACTTTTAATTTGTTCTGTCACTATAAAATTAGGTATGAAGTGTTTAAGAATGATGTGATAGAGTACAATCTATATTTTATAAATTTCAACAATTTATGTGAGTTTATGTAACACTCGCATAATAGTAAAAAAGAAAAAAATTGTCACGCATTACATAAAATAAATAAAAAAATTAGATCTGAAACCTTGGACCATGGTAAAATCTCTTGAACATAGAAATTAACAAACTTTATAATCACCAAAAGTTTGTAAGAAAACTATCTTAAATTTGCTTGAAACCGAACTAAAAATAATTTAGATTCACACTATAGTAATTATTAAAATCATAAATATATATATTTTTTAAAGTAAAAAGAAAATTATTGTCATCGATAAAGTGTATTATTGCTGAAAAGGTGGACAGTAGAAAGAAAAGTGGATAGAATTAAAGTCTTTTTTCCTGAAAAATACTTTAGTAAGAATGAATCTTCTTTACTCTGGACACAAGGAATTAAAAAGAAAAAGGAAACTTGATTAATTTGTTATTAATAATAATTAATGTTAATTAAATAAGTTAAGGAGAGGAAGAGGAAGGTGATTATTATTCTGCGTGTTACTCGTAATCCAAAAATGATATATTAGGAATCGTAGTTCAGAAGAAAGGCTTTGAAGTCCGACAAAGAGAGTCGGTGGACGACGCGCATACCTAAACCACGCCACTCCACTCACCAACGCCATTTCCCTCTTTCACTTTCTCTCGCCGTCGCTTCCGCCACCGTCTCCGCCGGGAATGCCACCGTCGCCGGTCACCGCTCGTCAGGTCCGTTCTCTCTCACCTTTTCTGCGCTATCCAGCCACTGTCTTCTCATTTTCGCGCCGTCTCGATCTCGCCCTTCTCGATTCCTCTGCGTTTCTCTTTCCAGATTTGCTTTTCTCCAGCTTTTCAATTTCCCCGACCGAGATTCCGCTTTCATCATTTCTCTCTTTTTCGCTGTTCGGGATTCGGGAAGAGGAACTACCTTCTCTTTCGCGTTTTCGGGAGCAAGCACTGTTAATATAGACCTATCATCACTGTGCCGTGTGTGTTTCTGTTTTAACAATTTTTTGTTTTATTCTACTGCTGACGCACGAGGTGATTTAATTTTTCATGTGAATTCGCTATCGTGTTTGAGCAGTACTGGCTATTGTGTTTCGGGGTAGTCGTGTCTGTGTTCTGTAATCACCCTGTCTTTCGCGCATGTTTCTATTTATGGATATTTGTCGAAAATCACTTCAAGTTCACACTCATCACTTTTATAACACTTGTTCTAGTTGTCTTATAGGTACCCCGAAATTCTTCGCATTAGAGTTTGGATCTTGTGATTTTCTGTTGATTGCTTCTTATTCTACTTAAATGCATTTTATTATGTCTTTTTTTTTTTTTATGCGTATGTTTACTCTTTATGTTATGTTGTGTTTCAGTGCTCCTCAGCTTGCAGATCTAGGTGATTTGTACTTGCAGCTGTTGAAATGAATGGGGCGCAGAACAGGAAGGTTCACAATGTTGAGAAACCTTTTCCAGGATGCTTGGGAAGAATGGTGAACCTCTTTGATTTGACTGGGGGTGTCAATGGAAACAAGCTACTCACGGACAGGCCTCACCGCGATGGTGATCCCTCTCTCTCTCTCTCTCTGTTAACTCTTTTTGATTTTTCACTTTGCCCTGGGTTGTTTTCTTTCTTAACCCCCAATATCATGGCCTTGCTTGCTAGAGGATTTTCGGGATGATCTGCTGTTTTGCCAGATTGACTCTCTGTTTGGAATTGTCTCTGTTGGTTATCTTGAACTTGGTTTTTGTCTTTTTTTGTTTTTAGTTTTGGGGTTTGGTAGAGTGCTGGGTTGACTATAATCCCTATGTGCCTGGTAGTTTTTATTTGGAGCTTGTTTCCTTTGGGTTTTTGTTGACCGAACTTCAGATAGACATATCTCTCTTCGTGATCTGTCTGGTTTTATATATTCTTGGGCATTATGAAACCCAGCTGGAGGTTTCTCTAAATTGTTAATTGGTTTTCTCTATTTTCAATCTGACTGGAATTATTTTACTCACTATTTCCAGTGTTGAAATTTTTATTTGCCATTTTATTATAAAATCTCAGTCTCAATAAATTATACCTGTATTGCAGCATCGTCGCTTTCAAGAAGTCAATCAGACGTTGCAAGGATCACAAGTCCTACTTTGGGTGATCAGATAGAGGATAAGCTGGTAATTTTGGAGAGGCATTATTTTATTTTTTATTGTCATTCAAGCTAACTGAAATCCAAATTAATTGCAATATTGTATGGGGTGTTCTTCACCTTTTCAATTATGATGTGCTTTCTGTACATGCTTTTATTTATCTATATATATTCCATGTTCACGAACTTTGCAGATTGTTTCCGACTCAATGAGAGCTTTGTCAAATAAGAAAGTAAATGGAACACCCATTAAGATGCTCATAGACCAAGAAATGTCCAAAGAAGTTGTTTCCAAGCACAACCCACCACCAAATGTAGTTGCAAAATTGATGGGGCTTGAAGCCCTCCCACGGGGTGATCCTAATTTATCTGTGGAGAGAAGCCATAGAGGAGATTATTCTCAACATATGTGCGATCATTCAGGGTCACCATTCAAACACTGGCAGATGGATGATAGGTTTATGGACAAGGAAATGCTTCATGAAGTTCATTTGAACACAGAGCAGATTGCTTACAAGGATATTTATGAAATATGGCTGCAATCACAAAGAACAGGCAATGTAAGAGAAAAGACACCGGAGAGAGAAAGGTGGACTGAAGATGCTAATGGGAAGAAAATGGCTCTCATTCGTCAAAAATTTATGGAAGCTAAACGTCTCTCTACAGATGAGAGACTACGCCAGTCCAAGGAGTTTGACGATGCCTTGGAAGTTTTAAGTTCAAATAATGATCTGTTAATCAGGTTATTGGATTCTCAAAATCTTTATGAACTTCAGTCCACTCCAGTAGCAGAGACAAAGCGCATTACTGTTCTTAAGCCTTCGAAGATGGTTGACAACGAAAAATCTGTTGGAAAGGGGAAGAAAAACGAGAAGCAGATTAGGAAACCGGCAAATGTTGGTGCTGCATGGGAGAGATACAGTCCTGGATACACTCCTCCCACTCAGAAAGTGGATGAGTTTCCAGTACAACCTACTCGTATAGTGGTATTGAAGCCCAGCCCTGGGAAGACACATGAGATTAAGGCTGTGGTTTCTCCAACAATGTTGTCACCTCGAAATTTGCCAAATGGAAATTTCTACCAGGAACCTGAGGATGATGATGTACTTGAATCAAGAAAAGTGGATAGTGAAATTACACAGCAAATGCATGAAGATATGAGGAGCCATCAAAGAGATGAAACATTCTATTCTTCAGTATTTTCTAATGGCTATACTGGTGATGAGAGTTCATTCAACAAATCGGATCATGAGTGTAATGCAGGGAACTTTAGTGATTTGGAAGTTATGTCACCATCTCCAAGGCATTCTTGGGATTACATCAATCGCTGTGGCAGTCCTTTTTCTTCATCATCCTTCAGCCGTGCATCCTGTTCTCCTGAGTCGTCAGTATGCAGAGAGGCCAAGAAACGACTTTCTGAAAGATGGGCTATGATGGCATCAAATAAAGGTCCTCAAGAACAAAGGCACATGCGCAGAAGCTCTACCTTAGGTGAGATGCTTGCTCTTTCGGATATAAAGAAATCTGAAATATCTGAGCTTGAGGGTATGCATAAAGAACAGGAACCATGTGAATCTGTTTCTTGTAGTCGAAATTTTAATGCGGAAACTTCTGTGGATGGTTCTCCTAGAAACCTTTCTAGGTCAAAATCTGTTCCGACATCTTCCACTGTCTTTGATAATGGTCTCAGTGTTGAAGTTTGTGATAATGATGCTGGCAAAACACATGTGTCTGGGGAGCTGACAAAGTCAAAGAGTATGAAATCATCATTTAAAGGGAAAGTCACCAGTTTCTTCTCAAGGAGCAAGAAACCAACCAGGGAAAAATCTTGTCTATCTCAGTCTAAAAATGAATCCCAATCCACACTCACTGGGGGATCGGATTCTCCAGTACATTTATTTGGAGTCCTTAGGGATGATGTGTCTCAAAGCTTCAATAGTGGATCCATTGGAGAGTGTTCTCTTCCAGCACCATATGAATCATCAGGCAAAATTTTCTCAGATTCTATCTCTAATGGACAAGGCGCTATACCTTTGGAGGTAATAGCTTCTATTTTTCCGCATATTATGATCCACTTTTTGACCGTGCATTATACACTTTTTCTTTCTATCTATTGGCTTAAGGTATCATATCAATGCTTTATAACTTTTCCACCAACTCTCAGTCCCTTACTTATCTCTCTTCCCTTGCAAAGGAAGGAAAGAATGGTAACCACAACAAAAAGGGAAAAAAAGTGTTGAATATACATTGATTCTTATTGTGAAGCATGTGGTTGGGTTGTACTGCTGTTTTCCTTTCTGTTTTATCTATACCAATATCTTTCTAAGTAACTTTGATAAAAACTGTCTTTTAATTCTAGTTTGTGCCTTCTCTACATAACTAATGAAATTAGTCCCTTGAAACTTATGCATGAGTTGGAGGCTGCTTGGTGTGGTGGCATGACAGTTTCTATTTAAGCATAGTCTATATGCTTGACCAATTGTTTGGTGTTTTCTGCTACTGCTGGAATGGTGGAACAAATGAAAATTTCACCTGCCTATGAACGTCATTAAGTCCTAATAACTACTTGATAAATAATAGAACCAGCTTTTTTCAGTCAGCATAATTATTACACACAAAACCTCTATGATTTGTTGTTATTGCAGATTATGGAATTGTAAACTGAATTCCTTATGTATGTCGTAGGATCCTATAAGTAAAATCCTATATCTGTATTGGAAGTTGGTAAATAAATAGAGTGGAGGATTCTGAGACAGTTGTGTTTGTTTTCAGTCTGGATTGACACTGTCAAAGCCCGTGGTGCCTTGGATTTCAAGTGAAAACCAGGGTCAGCCGAGTCCAATATCAGTTTTAGAGCCTCCATTTGAAGATGATAATGGTGCTAACAATTCCTTGGGCTGTGGTAAGGGTGGTCACCTGGGTACTGCTTAGTCCTTTCTCTCACTACTGCTTCTATTTCAGGAAGTTCTTACTGGATATTCCTTGTTTTATTACCCTGACTTCGAATTTTTTTTGTAGGATTACGGGGCCCTCTGAAGTCTAATTTAATTGACAAATCACCACCTATAGAATCAATAGCTCGGACCCTTTCATGGGATGATTCTTGTGCAGAGGTGGCAAGTTCATACCAATTAAAGCCCTCGTTGGGTTCCTTAGATACCAAGGTAGAGGATCAAGACTGGCTTGTCTTTGTCGACAAACTACTATCAGCTGCTGGAATTGATGATCAAGTGCAGTCTGACTCGTTTTACTCTAGATGGAATTCCCTCGAAAGCCCGTTGGATCCATCATTGAGGGACAATTATGCCAATCTGAATGACAAGGAGCCTCAGCAACTCCATGAGGCCAAGCGAAGGCAGAGGAGATCTAATCAGAAGCTTGTATTCGATTGTGTTAATTTGTCACTAATAGAAATTACTGGTTATGGATCAGAGAATTACTTGATGGGTAGGTTATGGAGTGGGAGCCACAGCAGATTCCAAGTCCCAGAGGGTGCTCCTCCCCCTTTGGTAGACCTTGTTGTGGCCCAGATGAAGGAGTTAATATCTGGTGCTGTGAGGTCTGTTTGGGGGGAGTGTGGGGACAGTAACAGCCTGGGGGTAGAGAGTGTTGTCAGAAAAGAAGTTGTGGGGAAAGGGTGGGTCGAGCTTATGGCATCAGAGATGGATATTTTGGTGAAGGAAGTAGAGGGGAAGTTGCTAGAAGAACTTGTGGAGGATGCGGTAGTTGATTTGACTGGCAGGGCCTGAATGGTTGAAACCCTGACATGGCTTTTCCGCTTTGGCTTCGCTTTTTTTAATATTGTAACTCTATTATTGTTGTATTCGATTATCAACACACGGCCCTACTCACCTAATTCTATTAAATGCTACTGGAAAATTATTTCAACTTGCAACTATTTCACATCACTGAAACTGTAATAAATTAATCACCTAGAGACAGAATAAAAGGAATTGTGCAGGCCATAAAAGATCGTGCAATAGACCCCGAATGCAATTCGGTTCAAGCTTAAGACGTTTCACTAGATTGTTCTGTAATTGAACAGTAGATATCTTTTCTCCTTCAGAAAAAAGACTTTGTTCTCTGAAATCTGTTAGTGTGACGTCTAAAGTTGAACACCCTCCCAAACTTTAACCCAAAAAAGGTAATTCAGATTTTGCATATGGCTACCCTGAAAAGGCAGCAAGAAGAAAGAAACAGCAAAAGTAGAATGATACACTGTAATAAGTGAGTAATCTAATTCAGTTCTGACAGTAGAATAAATTAGTGGGTTTTGAGAAGTGAATGATGAAGAGTGTATATGGAGTTTGGTAATTTTGTCACAGTCTGTCTCGCGAATATAAGCGTAGACATATATGTGGGTCCATGGTGCAGCACCATTTGTACAACCTGTATGGAACAAGGACCCACCATAGCCCCAAACAGATCAATCCTCTATTTTCTGTCTCCCCCTTGCAATGATCTGCTGGCTCCCATTCATGATGAATGACGGAATGGATTCACGAGTCACAGTATAACGCATGGCCACATTAACAATAATGGCTTTTCCCTGACCTAACGCTAATCTCTTCTCAATTATAGTTTCCAAAATCCACAATAAAAGCTAAACTCAGACCAAGTTCAATTTGCCTGCTCTAAAAGAATTGATACACCCCTTTTTGTGATGACTGATGCGCTATATTGATAGTAAGTTACAAAAAACAACATACAGCACCCACACTGTCTAATCAACATTCCTTTTTGGCCTAATAGTTGTCTCCAATCTTGTCACTAATCAAAACCTAAATCAATCACTCTTTTCTTACTCAGGAAAAATATTTTATGACAACTCCTATTTTTCCTCTCACATCTACTTCACAATTGATTTTATTAAAAAAAAGTATTATATTAAAATAATAACAATTAATGTATATTACAATAAATTAATAATTTAAAGGATTATGAAGAGAAATGATAAGATCTCAAATATCACCTCTCTTTCTGTTATTCTGCTGTATCAATTACTCTGTTCTGTATTTTATTTTGTGCTTAAACTACAATATAAGAGATTCTGTGTATGCAAATTTCGAGGGAGGATAAAAAATAAGTTAAACGCTTGTGCCACACAATAAAATAAAATACAAGAGAATTGTTAATTGTTTTATTCACAGTAATAATATAACTGTCTACTCGGCTTCCAATATATATTTTTCTTTTAGCTATATCTTAACAAGATTCTCCTATAGCCCTACAACTCATGGAGTGTACTAAGAAAAGTATGTGGTCCATGAAACAGGTCACAAATTGAAATCACTATTTACTCTATCTCTTTCTCTGTTTTAATCTCTTGGCATATTTGAGAGAAAGGGGTTATTCAGGATCAAACTGTCAAAACGTTTGCCAAAAAAACAAAACCGTTACTCTCTGGAAAAGTATGATATTCTATTGTGTATGATAAAATGAGCACCAATTAAAGTCAACAATCGAAATCAATGCAATAATAATGACACAAATTGGTGCCAAATTTTGCTTGACAAGTAGGCAAATTGCAGAACATTCTTTAAAAATAATGATAGCTGATCCAACTCTGAGGGATAATGAGGAGATAGAGGTGGTCAACTTGTATTATTTTTCACTGGTGGAATGCAAAGAAAGAGAAATAGATGAGGAAAAAGATTCTAGGGTGCATGCATATGATAGGAGCCAGGTAATAGTCACACATAGCAGCTAAGTCTGAAACAAGAATCACAAAAGGACAAATATTTTCAAAATGTAAAAGGGTAGCAAGAGGCATTTGTCAACACTGAAGAAAAGTGAGTAAAAGGAAAAGAATATTCGCTGATGACAGCCAATGGCAGGTGTTGTGTTGTTATGTTAGTATGCAAATTCTAACAATACTAGAAGCCAAAAATGTGGCATCTTCTACTTCAAAATTGAAGCTTGCACAACCCAGAAAACCCGTGACAGCTTTATCTATTACACTGTGTTCAACACACACAAGATAAGCTTTTAATATGTAGAATAATCAACTTGGGGCCATTCTTGAGATCCCCAAACTACTGCCCAACCCTGAGTAAGCATGATTCTTGAAAGGGACTAAGGTTTCTCTCTTGCTTGTCATTTCACTATCAATTTGAAAAAGAAAAAAAAAAAAAGATACAAAGATGCCTCTGAGTCATACTGGTATGAAAAGCTTTTGCTTTTTGTTCATTTTAAGGACTTATGGCTTTAGTCTCTTGTATGAACTTGAGCAATGACTTGTCTTCATGGAATCTAAGGCATCACAATACCCCCTTTGTGTCCAAAACCATTTTCAGTAGGGAATTAAGTATCATTTGCATGCAAGTTACTTGAAATACTCCACAAATTAACCTCAAGAATAAGGCTTTTGCAAAATATTTATTCACTCCTATAACATATGAGTTAATGACAGTTTATAAACTTTCATTCAATCACAAATCATCCTTGAAAAGTCTCCTAAAAGCAGTAGTAATAAACTCAACAAACTCATTATAAATGTCAAATTCAATTGGATCTTTTTCTGTCAAATTTTTGCTATTATTGTTTTTCATTTTCAATTAAATTGTAAAGCTTGATTTTAGTAGTTATGAAATGTATTATGAGTTCTATTATTAACAATAAGTTCTATAAAATCTTTTATAGAAGAAACTATTACTATTACCGGTAACTGTTATTGATAGTGATGAAAGACAATAAAAATTAACTTTGAGCATGTTAAGTTATCACAAAAAATGTTTCATCTAATCAATCACAAAAGCCTTGCAGATTTTCAACCCTCTCCTCTCTAACATGATCAAAGATCCCTAACATGAACTACATCACCAATCCTTAAAAATATGGTCAATTCAACATTTAATTAATTTCTGGATACCCTTTTTCCTCTGCTATATTGTTGAACACTTAAAATGGTGTTCAAGGGAATTGATTAATGCAGGTTTTGTTATATCAAAGATAGCATGTTGTGCACAAGGCCCATATAATGGGCTGGGCCTGTGTAACCCCTTGTTGAGCCTGTGTGCCATCTTTAGTAGGACAATTGCTTCCTGCACCCCACATTTGCTACCTCCACCTGATCAGTTTTTCATAATGTCACAAACGCCATTCGCAGAATATTGAAAGGGAGGAGTGGTGCTGTGGGTGGCTGCTGGGTGGTGCACAACTTCTCCGACAAGCACGGTGGTGGGTGGTGCGCAACATCTAGTGAAGGTGACGGAGTTTTCGTTTTGGAAGTTGATTTGGTGTAGGATGTGTAGTTTACGAAATTGGCTTAGGGAAAATGAAATACGGAAGTGTTTGAGAGGTGCATGAAATGAGTTATGAAAAACGTTTTTCATAGTAATTTTTTGTTTTACGGGAAACGGTTTTCTTAAAGAAAGGTGTAAGGAAAATTAAATTATAGAAAAAGTATTTCGGAGTAAGAAGAAGAGATTTATGGAAAAAGTTTCCCTAAGTCTCTGTTTTTTTCTTACCTTAATCTTCAAAATTCAATCAGCACAGTTATCTGGGAAAGGGAAAGTGTTGAAATCTTATTTGGACAAAATTAATTTGTATTATGATGATATCTAGTAAGTGAAAAAAAATCTATTTATGTGAATAATGTTTCATATGGTTATAATATGAAAAAAAAAATAACTTAATTTTTAAAATTAATCTCTATGAAGATACTTTTAGAATAAATAAATAAATAAATTATTCTATAATGTGATATTCTATAACGTGACTAATGTGAAATATTAGTATGGACCTATATGTGATTTAATAAAACTAAAAGGACATTTTAGTAATTATGAGAAGTGGTTTATTTAATAAATAACTGATAGGTAATCGATCTGATGAAGATATACAGAACATAAAATATAGGGTTCTGTCTTTACAATATAAGCGTTCTTCACAGTTAACCATCAATAACGTGTGTGGATATTAAAGTGACTGAAAGAGATAGATTGGATGAAAGGAGAATCAAGAGAAGAGATAAAGAGAAGAAGGAAGATCTCTCATGGATCAAGTAAGTCTCTCTTCTTATTATCCTATATGTGAGAATCATAAATTCTGATGATCTTAGTGGAATGTTTATGATTAATTATTCCCATTATATTTTAATTTACATATGATATATCAGAGCACATGGTTAACTGAATTTATGATTCTCCATTATGATTTTTTACCAATCTTGATAAACCCTAATTTTGAATTGTTTTTAATTAAGGAAAATTTGGGCACCGTAAGAAGCATGAATTGGTACTAAATCTTTATTGATTGAATTTTAACATGTTTATCGTGGAACCCACTAACTGTATGCATCTTACATGAATTCGGAGCCATTAATGCATAGCAATTGCCAATTTTGTTTTCCGCGCATGGCAAAGGTTGCGTAGCAATTGCCAATTTTGTTTTTCGCGCATGGCAAAAGATTGCATAGTGTGTTGCTGCAGCACTTTACGTGAATCAATTGTCTGATTTTCCTTAAAATTGCATTAAAGTGATATAATAAAGTAATAAAAAAGTTTGTCATGGACCCCACTGGATTTTACTGCATCTTAGGTGAATTTGGATGAATCACCTCACGTAAAATGTGAATCAAATTGGCTGCACCTCCATCCAAATTAATTTTGATAGCCACTACCGTATGCTTATATTATGGTAGCCACTACCGTATGCTTACGGTTTAATTTTTTTAAAAAAAAGTGGGTATAATGTTTTCATGAATTTTTTTTGTTGCATTAATGATAATTAATTAATTATGAATTGATTGATTTGTTGAAATTAATTTTATGATAGATTTGTAATTAACATCAAATCTTTATGTTTTGATTAATTTCAAATTAATGATAAGTTTATTGGAATTAATTGTATGATAGATTTGTAATCACCAAAGTGGTCAAATCTTTATGTTTTATTTTAATTCCAAATTAATGATAGTTTTATTTCAATTAACCATAGAATGGATGTTAAATTATAAATAATTGATGTGTGGATTAATTGAAGTTCATTATTATAAAGACATTTATGGATCGTCCAAAGGTTAATTAGTTATTCTTATAATTAATGGACATGATTGTTGGTAGTGAGTATGTATTATTAGTTTTATTTATATATCCAAAGATAATAAGTTTTTCTAATTAGTGCATATGTCTTACCAAATAATGTTAATATTATAGCATCATTATGTTTTGTGTATTAATGTATCACCCAAAGGAGAACATTAGTATGCATATAATGTCTATTTGTTGATTGGAATTTGTTTAATGTATGACTCAAAGTATTAATGTTAAGTATGTGTTATTGCAGTATTTGTTCCTATGTCTTTACATTCGCAAGCTATGTCTGTTCCAGTATTCAATGGGTTGAATTTCTCTGATTGGAGTGAACAAGTCCAATTTCACTTAGGTGTGTTGGATCTTGATACGGTTTTTCATGTTGAAAAGCCTGCTGCTATTACTGATGCAAGCAGCACTGAAGAGAAAACCCATTATAAAGTCTGGGAAAGGTCAAACAGACTTAGTCTGATGTTTATGCGAATGAGTATAGCAAATAATATCAAATCAGCTCTTCCCAAAACTGAAAGTGCAACTGAGTTTATGAAATTTGTGGAAGAGCGCTCCCAGACTGCTGATAAGTCTCTTGTTGGGACATTAATGAGTACTTTAACCACCATGAAATTTGATGGTTCTCGTACAATGCATGAACATGTCATTGAGATGACAAACATTGCAGCAAGACTTAAGTCTCTCGGAATGGTAGTGGATGAGAGTTTTCTTGTGCAGTTCATTTTGAACTCATTACCGTCTGAGTATGGTCCTTTTCAGATGAACTATAACACCATGAAAGATAAATGGAATGTGCATGAATTGCACAGTATGTTAGTTCAAGAGGAGACCAGACTTAAGAATCATGGAAACCACTCCGTTCATTATGTGAATAATCAGGGAGCTGGAAAGAAAGCTTATAAGAAACATGGAAAGGGTAAATGACCATTAAAGAATATAGAGTCCTCTACAAAAATCCAGAAGAAAAATGACAAATGTCATTTCTGTAAGAAGCAAGGACATTTCCAGAAAGTTTGCTTGAAACGTAAAGCTTGGTTCGAAAAGAAAGGTGAGTATTATGCTCATGTATGTTTTGAATCAAATTTAACTGAAGTTCCCCATAATACTTGGTGGATTGATTCTGGATGTACGACTCATGTTTCTAATATGATGCAGGGATTCCTTACAACCCGGACCATAAAACCAAATGAAAAGTTTGTGTTCATGGGAAATAGAGAGAAGGTTCCAGTGGAAGCTGTCGGGACTTATCGTTTAATCCTTGACACTGGATTTTATTTAGACTTGTTGGATACTTTTTATGTACCTAGTATCTCTAGAAATTTAATTTCTTTGTCTAAACTTGATGTTGCTGGATACTCTTTTAAGTTTGGGAATGGTTGTTTCAGTTTATATAAGAGTACTTGTATGATTGGATCTGGTACACTTTTTGATGGTTTATATAAATTGAATCTTGATAATTTATATGCTGAAACTCTTATGACTTTGCATCATAATGTTGGCACTAAACGTGGTTTAGTGAATGAATGTTCTGCTTACTTGTGGCATAAGCGTTTGGGACATATTTCCAAAGAAAGATTGGAAAGATTAGTAAAGAATGAAATTCTTCCGAATTTAGATTTTACTGATCTGAATGTATGTGTGGATTGTATTAAAGGCAAACAAACAAAACACACAAAGAAAGGAGCCACAAGAAGTAACCAGCTTCTTGAAATTATACACACCGATATATGTGGTCCTTTTGAAGTAAGTTCTTTCAATAAAGAAAAGTACTTTATCACTTTTACTGATGATTTTTCACGTTATGGACATGTCTATTTACTGCATGAGAAATCTCAAGCAGTGAATGCCTTGGAAATTTATATAAATGAAGTGGAAAGGCAATTAGACAGAAAGGTGAAAGTTGTCAGATCAGATAGAGGTGGTGAGTATTATGGAAGATATGATGAAAGTGGTCAACATCCTGGTCCGTTTGCTAAGTTCCTAGAGCAACGTGGTATTTGTGCTCAATACACAATGCCGGGTACACCACAAAAAATGGTGTATCAGAAAGGCGTAATCGAACCTTAATGGATATGGTTAGGAGCATGTTAAGCAATTCATCTTTACCTGTATCGTTGTGGATGTATGCTTTAAAAACTGCCATGTATCTATTGAATAGGGTTCCTAGTAAGGCAGTTCAAAAGACACCTTTTGAATTGTGGACAGGAAGGAAACCCAGTTTAAGACACCTGCATGTTTGGGGTTGTTAGGCAGAAATAGAGTATATAATCCTCATGAAAAGAAACTAGATGCAAGAACAATCAGTGGATATTTCATTGGTTATCCAGAAAAGTCAAAAGGGTATAGATTTTATTGTCCTACCCATAGCACACGGATTGTTGAAACTGGAAATGCTCGGTTCTTTGAGAATGGTGAAACCAGTGGGAGTGAAGCTTCACGAAATGTGGAGATTAAGGAAGTTAGAGTACAAGTTCCTTTAACTAGTACTTCTACTTCAAGAATTGTTGTTCCTCTTGTTGATGAACCACACAATGATCAAGAAGAACAAATTAATGATCCTGAAGTTAACAATGAACCTGTAGTAGAACAACCACAAGAAATAGTATTAAGAAGATCTCAAAGAGAAAAGAGATCTGCTATTTCGAATGATTATGTGGTTTATTTACAAGAGTCAGAAAATGACTTAAGTATTGATAATGATCCAGTTTCATTTTCAGAAGCCATGAATAGTGATAATTCTGATAAATGGTTAGATGCCATGAAAGATGAGCTTAAGTCAATGGCACAAAATTGTGTATGAGATCTTGTAGAATTGCCAGAAGGATGTAAGAGAGTTGGTTGTAAATGGGTCTTCAAGACTAAACGTGACTCTCATGGCAATATCGAACGTTACAAGGCTCGATTGGTTGCCAAAGGTTTTACTCAGAAGGATGACATTGATTATAAGGAAACATTTTCTCCTGTTTCTAAGAAAGATTCTTTCAGAATCATCATGGCATTGGTAGCTCATTATGATCTTGAGTTGCACCAAATGGATGTTAAAACCGCTTTTCTGAATGGGGATTTAGAAGAGGATGTTTATATGGACCAACCAGTAGAGTTTCATTGAAGAAGGAAAGGAACACATGGTGTGTAAACTTAAGAAGTCAATATACGGACTTAAACAGGCTTCCAGGAAATGGTATCTTAAGTTCAATGATACTATTACGTCTTTTGAATTTAAGGAAAACATTGTTGATCGATGTATATATCTGAAAGTCAGTGGGAGCAAGTTTATATTTCTGATTCTGTATGTTGATGATATCTTGCTTGCAACTAATGATCTTGGTCTTTTAAGTGAGACTAAGAAGTTTCTCTCTAATAACTTTGAAATGAAAGATATGGGCAAGGTATACTATGTGATAGGAATAGAAATATTCCCTGATAGATCGCAAGGATTGTTGGGTTTGTCTCATAAAGCATATATTAATAAAGTTTTATAGAGGTTCAGAATGGATAAATGTTCAACATCTCCCATTCCAATACAGAAAGTAGATAAATTTAGTCTCATGCAATATCCAAAGAATGAGTTGAAACGGAAACAGATGGAGAATATTCCTTATGCATCTATTGTTGGGAGTTTGATGTATGCTCAAACATGTACAAGGCCAAATATTAGTTTTGCAGTTGGTATGCTTGGTAGATACCAGAGTAATCCAGGATTGGATCATTGGAAAGCTGCAAAGAAAGTCTTAAGATATTTACAAGGAACAAAGAATCACATGCTTACTTATAAGAGGTTTGATCACAATGAGGTGATTGGATATATAAATTCAGATTTTGCTAGTTGTATAGATACCAGAAAGTCTACATTTGGCTATGTGTATCTTTTAGCCGGAGAGCGATTTCATGGAAAAGTGCGAAGCAGTCAGTCATTGCTGCATCCAAAATGGAAGCTGAATTTGTGGCATGCTTTGAGGCCACAGTTCAGGCTAATTGGCTACGGAATTTTATTTCAGGACTTGGAGTTGTTGACAGTATTGCCAAGCCGCTGAAAATTTACTGTGATAATTCTGCAGCAGTCTTCTTTTCTAAAAACGACAAGTATTCCAAAGGTGTTAAACATATGGAATTGAAATACTTTGCCGTTAAAGAAGAAGTTCAGAAACATAGAGTGCTGATAGAACATGTTAGCACCGAGCTTATGATTGCTGACCCTTTAACAAAAGGGTTACCATCCAAAGTATTTACTGCCCATGTAAAGAAGATGGGCATTATGTGTACTAGTGAATGTTAAATGTTTATTAATGCTATTTAACACTCTGAGCTCATTGTTGTTCAAGTTTCTGAAATATATGTTTTCTACTTTATGAATGTGCATGCAAATTATGATTATGGTGTAGAAAACAGATTATGCTATTATTGATGATGAAAGATGACATTATGTTTGAACCCATTAAAGAATTCTCATTATGAGGTCATATTAAGGAGAAGGACGATACAGTAGTAAATGGAAGGAAATGTGTCGATTGAATGACATGTAACCGCCATGACTCTTATTATTCCTATATCTTTAAGTATGACGAATGATGGAACCAATTTTATTGAATGTCCTTTAATGCGCATTATGACTTATGTAATTTATTAACATGAGTCAAGTGGGAGAATGTTAGAATAAATAAATAAATTATTCTACAATGTGATATTATATAATGTAACTTATGTGAAATATTATTATGGGCCAGTATGTGATTTAATAAAACTAAAAGGACATTTTGGTAATTATGAGAAGTGGTTTATTTAATAAATAATTGATAGGTAACCGATCTGATGGAGATATAAAGAATATAGGGTTCTGTCTCTGCAGTATAAGCGTTCTTCACAATTAAAGTAACTGAAAGAGATAGATTGGGTGAAAGAAGAATCAAAAGAAGAGATAAAGAGAAGAAAGAAGATCTCTCATGGATCAAGGTAAGTCTCTCTTATTATCCTATGTGTGAGAATCATAAATTCTGATGATCTTGTGGAATGTTTATAATTAATTATTCTCATTATGTTTTAATTTACAGATACCTGACTTCTAGTTATCAAAACTTGACCCTTTTTAAAATAAGAATAACTTTTTAAGATTTCCAACTACTATTAATAGAGATAGTTATAGTTATATAAGATGAATTTATTTTTGTAAATCAAAAAGTAAATAATAATTCTTATGATAAGATAATAACTTAATTTCTGAAATTGATGAAAATTTGTGACTTTAATTGTAAAAATCTCAACTAAAATGATCCATTATTAAAAAAGATATAACCTTTAGAAATCTTCAATCACACAACCATTATTAATATTGATAATCACCTTTAAGACAACAAGTTACCTTAGAAGCCCTATTAATCTCAACACCATTGTGACCCTCCACTTATACATCAAACAATAACACCTTAATTTACATAATGGTCATGTGGTGTGTTCCTTGCTCATATATATTGTATATATATGTAATCTGTTCAAATATCAATTTATTAGACAAATTTATAATTATAATTATTTAAATTACTCTGCTTTTATTTTCACCAGTAAATTAACTTTTTCCAACTTCCAACACAAGGTGCATCATGATGAGTACTTCAAAATTTGCATCTAATTAATTAGGTCAATATCCCTATCAACTTCCATAATTAAATTTCAGAACTAAAAGAAAACTTGTAAAAGTAATCTTTTACATAATTTTGAAACTTTAACTTATGAATTGAAAAATTTGTGCTAATTGATAAAAAAAAATGAAATTGAAAGGGTGCAATTAGAAGAGAGAGAGGTGTTAAAAGTAATCCTCTTCGATTATTATTGTAATGAACAAAATCTTGGCTCGTTCTTCGTGCAAGCATATGATTTATTCCTATACCTCCATGAGTGTAAGGAAAGTTCAAAGTATCTATATAATATATTTTCAGATTATATAATTCAAAATTTACAATTATATTTTTATATTAGATTTTAGAAATTATTTATGAATTTCATAATAGTATTATTACGAGATTATGTAATAATCGGAGAGTCAATCTATTATAATTATGGATTGTTGGATATGGAATGCTACAATTAATTTAACTAACTTACAAAATATTTATCTCTATACTTTATATAATTCAACGTTTAAAACTAGATATCACACTAACCACACTAACTCGGTGGTGTATTTGTTTTTCTGGAAATAAACACAACGAGTGTGAAAGGATAAGGTTATGAATAAAAAATAATTTAAAAAATTTGAGAAATATTTTTTTCAGGTTCTTTCTTCATTCTGGTGCAGAGATTAGTCAAAAAAGTTACATTTTACTATATTTATTTATATAATTAATTTAATATGATAATAAATTATTTTATAATAAATTTATAAAATATAATAATTTAATTTTTAGTTAAAAGTAATCAATAATATTATAATTATATTAATTAAAAAATAATAATTCATTAATTTTACTTAAAAAATTAATTATATTTAATTTTAAATTAATTTAAACTATAATTTTATCTATTAAAAAATTATTTATCAATTACATCTATTACATCATTTAAAAATTTTCATAAACTTTTTATTCAAATTTTATAATTTTTTCTTTAATTTAAACAATCAAACTTTTCATATACTTTCCTCATAAATCATCTTAAACTGAAATAAATCCTAATATCAACAATTGATATTTGAAAGGTTGAATAAATTATAAAATAAAAAGGAAAAATAAATAGTTTCGAAAATTTGGAGCTCCAAAAAGGAAAATATGAGGTGAGGAAGTGAAAATCTGCTATGACTAAAGGCTCTTTGAAAGCCTCTATTTAACTAACATGAGATGGTTCTTTGTAGGCATTTAGTTTCGTATCCCATAATTTCAATATGGACCGTGGTGAAATAATCAATTCACACTTGATAACATACATATTTTAAACCTTTCATTTATTTCTTCTTCTTAATAGACCGTCACTCATCATTCACTGGTTCTTTCAGACCCATTTGTCGGAACCTTCTATCAATGTCAGGAACCACCTTGCTCACCCATTATCCCGTCACACCTGTATTATCTTTGAAGGGGTTTGTTTAAAACAAAAAAAAATCATGTGCTGCAGCTGTTGTGTAATTTTATTTTACATTGATTATTTTAGAAAAATTTCGGAATTATATAATTTAGAATTTATTTTTTAAAATATGCATACATATTCGATGGTATAATTCTTAATATTCTGAATCGAATAATTCAAAACATTATCGTGCAATTCAAAATATATTCTGTTATTTAAAAATATATTTTGGATTGTGAAATCCAAAATGCATTTTTAGATTCTTAATTATATTTTACATTTCACTTTATAAAATACATTTTTGATTTGTGCAATCTAAAATATAATTTCAGATATGATATGAAAACTCATTTTAAATTGTATAATCGATAATGTATTATATAATTGAAAAAGACATTTTAAATTATGCAACCTATTTTTTATTTAGAAAAAAAAATCATTAAGCTGTTTTTTATTAATATATGAATTATTTTAACATGTAGAGTTATGGCTAGGATAAGAAGTGATGTGTCCAAGCAATGGAAGAGATTTGAACAAGTTGTTCACGGTAATGAAACTAATATTAGTTATGGCTAGGATAAGAAGTGATGTGTCCAAGCAATGGAAGAGATTTGAACAAGTTGTTCACGGTAATGAAACTAATATTAGGTGTACTTGGAGTAAAATATAATTAACAAGACAGATTTCTTCTTTTATACTAATCAGTTTTATTGATGATGTTGTCTTAAATTGTAGAGTTAGTTAAAAATAAAAAACTTTACTTAATTGTGACATTCGGTCATGTAGTATTATCTATATTTACAAATACTTATAAATTTTTGTATTAGGATCGAAGAGAATTAAAATTGATTTTGTATGATAAAAAGTTAAGTAAAATTGTCATCCCTTTATTTAAAAGGAAAGTTTGCATTTTATGTACCACTTACTATTTCTATATTTTTGATATTTATCACTTTTTCACAACTTAACAAAATATATGTTTTTTTTTTTTCATTATCTATTTGTTTTTGTAAGACTTTAAAATAAGAACTACTAAACCAAATTGAATTATCTTATACATCTATTTGAGTAAGTAATCTTATATATATCAAATACACATATAAATACATTAAAAAGTATGTCATGTATCACATTTTTAAGTTTTAATTAGCTCATCTTTTATAAAAAAATTAATGTAATTTGATTCAACCAATTTATCTTTTGTTCTCATCTTATAGATTTATATCAAACAACTTATTCACTTCACCGTGTATTTTATTCTTTCCAAAATTGAGATTTTTAAAATAATCGAGTGAGTACAAAACAATGTAATAGTTGAAATTATGCTCTAATTACACAATTTATAAAAAATAATATTTTTTGAAATAAATTAAAAATTTTGTGTTCTAAAATATACACTCTAACCAAAATAATATTTTCACTTATAATTTGACCAATTTAAAACTAAAAAAAAAGTATTTAATATTATATATTATATAATATGAGAGTCTTTATATTGTAAGATTAGAAACTAAATACGAAAATCTTTAACCATAAAAAATTGCACTTGAGACTTGTCACCATCCAGCAACCAGTGACCAACCTTTACGGTATATACAAACACTCCAAGACTAACACAATCACTACCACAATAAGCAATTTAATTCTAGAAGGGTAAATTTGAAATTTTAAAATTTATTGGGGGTGGAGACTGAAATTATAGGGGTGGAGGAAGAAATGACCCACTTTCCATTGCCTTTAGTTCAACTTGGTGCAGAGGGGAAGTAGAACTGTTGTGTGGTTGGGCAGTGAGAGCAGAATGGCGGAGACTCCGTCTCTGATTACTCTCTGCATGGACGCTCTGGCGCAACAACTTCTCCATCCATTCGACGATCTTCTTCTTCCTTCCATCTACCACCTTCCTTCTCACTTACTCAACACCTTCATCACGCGTTTGCCCCCTTTCGCACTTCGCACATTCCACCACCACCTGTACCTTCCCTCACTCTATCACTTCAAACCTTCTCCTCTCTCTCTTCTAACCGTTTTCCATTTTCTGTTGTTGCCGGAACAGGCCGTTCGACGAGGAAGGCTTTTCGCGCGACCACTCAACTAACAAGAGGAAACGCGCGGGGTTAGTAGGATAAATTGCGTTCTGTAAGTAAATTGCATTCCGTTTGTTGCTGATGGAGAATGTCGTTTCGTTTCAGGGATTGGAATCTGAACTCAGCTTGGCAGAGGTTGTTTCGCCTGCGCTGGCCTCAGCGCGTTCAGCTGGTTCAGCCAACGGACTGGCAGCAGCTCTACTGGGAGACTCATTTGCAAGAGTATGTTATAAGCTATGTATAAATTAGATGAACATCTATATGAAATGTGTTTTTCTACGAGTTAAAATTAAAGAAAGCATGTGTTAATTTGTAAAAGTTATTTCATATTAGTTTCTCCAGAAACAAATTTTTTACTTGAATATGAACTAGTTTTAGTTTATGGAGAAATTTATGCTACTTTATTCTCTTTATTTTCATCTTCTAGAAGTGTTTGAAGTTTACCTAAATAGGTCGTATGTTTAATTGTTTTATCGGTTAATGTTGGTTTCGTTTTAAATTTAATCAACTTGAAATGACAGTTGCTTAGATGAAGCGGCGGAGGTAGCACTAATCCCGTCGTTTAGTGGGTATATCGGTGACATACAGATTTCAGGTACTGTGATTATGGATTTTTATTTACGTTATTGAAAATTTACGTCTGAATTTTCCTTCCACTTCCAGCTTAGGCGGAAGTATTTTCCCTTTTGAAAGTTGTTATGGAATGATTTAAGTTTGCTACTCCTATGATACTGTTTCTTTTCTTGTTATCCACGAAGAAGAGATGTGATTGTGAGTTAGTGACATGAGAATGAAATGTTAGTGTTTTATTAAGGCATATAGATAATCTGTGTGACTTTGACGTATTTAATGTGGTCCAGGATGTTGTTGACTGATGACAAAGAATAATCGAGTAATATGGATGATTGGAAGTTTCTTGAATTGCTTGATCATCCTTTTTTGCATCAACCTTCAATTGTTTAAATTATTTCTAATACACCTCCTGCATTTTGGAAGAAACTAAGTATTTGCTTTGCATCAATGCCATTACAGTGTACGTATGTTTAAGGTGTCCTCAACTTTGTGCGTAAATAATCTTATTATCAGGCTGCACAACCCTTCATTCTCCCTTTCTATCCTTTTAGTTATTGACAATTTACTGGATTTTCTTTACTTTGGCCCTCTTTTTTTCAGACAGTACACTAAAAAATATTGGCTTTGTGGGGGATACAAGCCATTCAACATGTGACCATTCAAAATTGTCTTACCATTGCCTACAATTTGGTAGCCATGTGAGGTCAGATATAAATTTTATAGTATCATAATTTATATGGAAATGATTGGTTAGGGTTGCCTTTAAATAATAAAGAGAAGAGCTATGGATTTCATTTTTCTGTTCTTTAATATAGTGAAATACTTTTCTAATGGAAAAGTTAAGTGTTCAATAGTTAGTTCCATCTTTCTTTAATTATCTGTTTCAGATTCATCTCACTAGCGAGTTTTCCATCAGGGTTGTCACCCGGTGATAAGTAGGATATGATGCATAACCCCCAAACTACATCCATCACTTTAATTTGGTGAAGCACTGTAGTTTGGTCATATAATTGTCGTGATGTCCATATGTGCACATTAAAAAATCTAAAATCACTCATGATGACCATTGATAACTCACCTATGATTTAAATGCAAATTAAGTCAAAACAATTATTTAAAAGCATAACATAATCGAACTTGACAAAAAATATAAATGTTGAAAAGCTCAAATCAACTAGAGAGAAAGTCATATTATAGTATATAAGTGGGTGCAAACATCAACTTACAAGTCAGTTTTGTGTGGATGAGTTATGCTTAAAGTCAACTTTCTTATGATGGTGTCAAAGTAATTCATATCGAGTTTCCCCTAGTCATATGCTCAAGATGTCCAATTCTTAGCGTGAGAAAATGTGTTAAAGAACCAATATCGATTAGAGATAAAGTTAAATTATAGTATATAAGTGGGTGTGAATCTCACCTTACAAACCGGTTTTGTGAGGATGAGTTAGGTTCAAAGTCTATTTTCTTAAGATGATATCAGAGTCATTTAAAGTTTATCCTAGTCAAGTTATTGGGTCTCATGTCACCTGCTATTGGGTTCCTCCTAGAAACACGCTATCAGGTTCCCCTTAGTCACACACTTGAGATGTCCAATTCTCGGCATGGAGGAAGGTGTTGGGGAACCCATATCAACTAGAAATAAGATCAAATTATAATATATAATTAGGTGAAAACTTCACTTTACAAGTTGGTTTTGTGAAGATGAGTTAGACTTAAAGTCCAATTTCTTAAGAGTAAAAATGAAAATGCACACCCAAATGAAGAGGCAAGCAAGTTTCAAAGACAAATATTAAAGAATAAAGGGAGATGTCATAGACCAACTCTCCCAAAACATTAATTGATAGGTGAAGGCTCGCAAATGATTTTAATCTAACACCCACTCACACAGGATTCCTTTGGGATACCAAAATTCCACCTTGCCTTTGGGCAATGATGATCGACTTCCTCAAACTTAATACCATGGCGGATTAAGTCTCCTTAAAGCACAATATATTCAATGAGGATCATGAATGATCTTACATCGAACATCTAAGTAGAGCAAAGGGGGAAATCAATAGTTTCAGTCCACAACAGGGCTATGAATAAAGATCATCGAAATTAGAGGATAAAGGGCGCTTTGAATACTGGATTGTGGCTCACGCATAAAATATAAACTAAGATTCTGTTTTTAGGGCTTTTTCTTTTATTGATAAGTAGTATAAATTTCAGATGGTATTAGCAGACCAGAATACCTCTTTATATTACATACCATTGGCTACTGTTTATTGTAAGCAAGAGTAAATCGACAAGCTATCTGAAATAGCAGATCTGGTCTGGTCTCATTAGGCACATCAAACTGGTCCCTCAGTCTGTGTGACTGATGACCAGATGAACCACTTACAACACTGTTTTCATCACTAGTTCAAAGTTTACGCTTTCTTTTGTCTGTAGTAACAATGTATTATAGCCATGCTAGTAACTACGTTATATATTTCTGCATTTTATCTTGGCCAATTATTCTGCACCTTATATCACTTCATCTTAATGCAGTTGTCTGTGGCTGCAAAATGTTCTATGTACTGCAGAAGCTAGTGTAAGTTGTATTTTATAGAATATTAAAGAGTTCATATGGCTTTTATCATTTTGGAGTTATGGTCATTATATTTTCTTAAGGTCAACACATATGTAGCTTTTAAAAGCTTACAGCAAATGCTAACAGTTATTATTATCGATGTAAAAAACTAACATCATCAATCAATTAGAAATCGCTACTTTAATGACTTTAAAGGTAGTTATTGTAAATGTTAACAGCTTAGGATACATGGCAGTTTATGATTGGATGACAATAAAAAAAAATCTTTACATTGATAGCGCATAACTTTGTGTAGTTCTTTTTTTTTTTTTTTTTTTTTTTTTTTTTTTGAACAGCATAACTTTGTGTAGTTTATTCATTGGAAACTCTTATAATTGACAAACTTTCAATTTAGGATCTGTTAGTAAAACAATGTGTTGTCTTATACTTTGACTTGTAGGTTTTGTTGGGAGAATGTAAGCTGCAGAGTCTGGTACTAAGATGTATCAGATCCAAGGAACAAGTAGGTTTCCTTCTTCCTATAGAGCTATATAGTCCGCATTAAAGATTTTATATTTTTGTACTTGCATGCCTGTACATATTATATCTATCCAAATCTTTAATTAATTGTATTTTTTCAATTTTTGCTTTTATTTACAAGATCTTGTGCTAAAGGGAGAGATAAGATTTCCTCTATGGAGAATGAGAGATCATAATCATTTCACGAGCAAATTAAAAGAATTTCTGTGTTGATCACCTAATGTAGTGCTAGACTATCTAACACTAAAGAGATGATAGTATAGAGAAGGGAAAGTTAACCCCAAGTTGTCTCCAAATGAATCCAATAATAAATTCAGACAATCAATATTCAAAATTTATGTGTAGCAAGAAAAGTTAGTAATAACAATAAATTAAAGAGGGAGGTTTGAGATGGTTGAGTAGGAAATTAAAATATATAATTTAGAAATAATAAAGAGAATAGGTTGACTCTCGAGTTCTTTCATAACAAATTATTTCTTAGTTTTCTTAAGATTATTATCCTTCAATTCCCTTCACATAGTTGAACTCAATCAAATAAGCGTCAATCAAATTTAACATATTCTTATTAGCAAAACAAGTGTCTACTAATATATTCATTATCTCACCTTGTCTCCAAGCGTATACTCAATGAGATGTATATCTTTTATCTCTTGACTAAGCGTACAAGAAATTGATTAAGACTTAGCGAATTAACCAAGAACTCTAATTAAAGGAAAAATAATTGTAATTGAATTCTCAACAAGCATTCAAAGACAAATAGTTTTCCAAAACTAGAATTCAAAAAGACCAACAATATAGCACAACTGATATAGAGAATGTAAACAACAAAACTTTATTAAATAGAAATCTCAGAATTCATCTTGAAATCATAAGAGAATCAACCCAAAGGAGTTTAGCCTTTCATAAGGATGACTAAAATACAAAAAAATAAAAAATAAAACTAGAGTTTATGCTATGGAGTGGTGTGTCTCTTTCATGCCTTCTCCAACATCTATTTATAATCTCCTTTTCTTCAAGAAATTAACTTAGATTTAATTTTCAGATATTGTTCTTGCAATTATCAGAAGTTTCCTCATGTATCAAAAATTAATTTTGTAAATATCTTCTCTCCTACTACAACATAATTCATTGGGGGACCTACAAAAAGTTACTTAAGATCTTAAAGTGAGATTTATCATTAATGTAAAAATTGAATGAGATTTTGAGAGATATTATATATATATATCCTACCTGGCATGAAGGGACGTACCAAAAAGTAATGCAAGATCTCAAAATAAGCTCTTGCACTAAAGATGCTCATGATACTACTATCTTGGACGTAAGCATTTTGTGCCTTGTGTGTATGGTCAGATTGCGTATGTTCAGTTTAAGTCACTTGAATTAATTGGGTTGTCATATATATTATATGCTGATTGAAGGGTGAGATACCATGACCCTTTTATGAATAGTTGCTATTGATGGTTACTATTAAGTAGAAAGACATTTTTTTTTCTGTCTCTCTAAATGGGGCCTGATGATGATTTATAAATTCAAATTCAACACCTTTTGCTCAAAGAGGAGAATGTACAAGTTTCCTACTTGGTGAAGCACCTTTCAGATCTGGTGTTAAAATATATCTTACTCTGCAAATATGATTGATTATATCAATACTTTGTCGAAGTGTTAAATGCATCTTTATGACCTTATCAATGGTTTAACAGATTGATGGATTATGCAAACTTCTTGCACAACATTCTAGAACGTTAACATCTCTGGAATTTGTTCACTGCACATTCTCCACAGACTTTATTAATGCAATATTTGGTTCTTTAGTCATAGAGGGTGTTCAAAAACATGGGATCCAACATTTGTCAATCATTTCGTCAACTTTCCTTGAACCATGTGCAGTTTCTTTACCTAGTGGACTTGTGTCATTTCTGTCTTCAGGAAGGTACGTGAGTGTAAATTCACTTTTTTATTATTGGCAACTTTGTTTACACTTTGTAGTTTTATTGATGTATTCCCTGTGTATTCATGAATACTTCAAAGAATTAAATTGTAGGTTAATGTAACTTGTTAGGAGGTTTTTCTAAGAATAAAGGGTTCTAGTATATATCCAGGCTTGGCCATTTGTTTTTATATACTTAACCTAGTCATATAAATAAGAAAGTTGCTCACATTGTTGTGTATATCCAATTCCATTTTAATCATATACCTCTATTTTTTTCTCTCACTTTCCACAATCTTCATAACTAAACAACTGCTGATACATGTATTTCTCAAGGAATTTTGTGTCTAGTTGTTTCTTTATTTTTCTCCTTTCGCTGCCATTTGGGGGCACACAAGGAAATCTAAAAAATAGCTTTTACCTAAATGTAATATTATAAGCAAGATAGTTAAAATCAAGATTATGATTAGGATTTTGAGGATTTACAAAATCGTAGCACAAAACAAGGATTTTACTTTCATATATATATATATATATATGAAAGTAAATAATTAAAGCAAAATAAATAATTGTCAATAGAAGGGTTAGAGGTCTTGATTTTCGAAGTCATTAAGCTTCTACATTTTATTTTGTAGAATCAATATAAGTTTATAAAAAAAAAAAGATACAAGTGATTTGCATGGTACAATTAACACTCAAAAAGGTGTTATTTCTTGATTTTCCAGTTCAGTGGAAGTTTACTTATCTCATGCTTTTCTCTTTTCATAGATCACGATCCCTTCTATTTATCAACTCTAAGTGATGAGGAGTGGGAATAGGCCACTTCTGCTATCGGATACTTAAAAACTTTTAGTTGAAATTGCAAACGTATTTTCGGGCACAAATTTCCTACTGCTAGTGTGTATTTCCTTGAGATCTGTGATACCCATATTCAGTTAATTGATTGGTTCAGAAGTTCAAATAGTTTTTTCCCACAGCCGTCAAGATGAAAGCCCAATTTGACAAGTAACGGGCAAGTGCAGTTTGGCTTTACAAAGTACACCAAAAAATGTCGATCCATCATCGATTGTAGTATCTCATGATCACACACATAATTTGAATCAGAAACACTGCAAGTTCATAAAATTGAAAGATTTCACGATGTAATTCACGATTTTGACAATCTTGATTATAAGATAATATGATTGTCACATCAATTTCAGGGTTATTGAAGAAATTGGCTAACTTGGGTTGGGAAGCATTCGTCTTGTGATAAGTGTTAATTATTTTAAACACCACTCTGAAACACTCTAAGTTTATTAATCTCTTCAAAAGTACTATTTTAAACATTTGCAACTGTTTACATAATATTTTTTATGCCGTTTGCTGTATTTCGCTTGGACATGTAGCTGGATAATAGTTTTTATGTCTGTTGAGTATTTGTCTTCGTTCATGTTACATTCATGCTAATGCTATTACTAGGTCCTTGTGCTTATTAAAATTATCCGGCAACCACCATGGACGGACTTTTGCCAAAGATCTTTTAGTGACTCTTCTCAATCTTTCCTCTGGCCTATCTGTCCTTGACCTTTCTGATAATAAAGTAAGTATTTCATCAGCATTTGCATTCTATATTTTATCGTTGTTACTGTTGGCTGACAAAAAGTTCCGTGCACATGCTTCAAGATAGCTGGATGGCTTTCTGACTTTAACAGGAGATTCTTGAGTGATTCACGTCTGTGCTTTGGAATTGGAAAGTCATTGAAAATGTTGCGAGTACTCACTCTGAGGTAACACCGTACTAAATAATATAGTTGTATTTTTTTTGTGTAATGTTAGAACTATAATAAGCATCTTTTATTGGCTGCGATGAATAATAGAATGTGTACTGAAAATTAATGAAGCGGTTTCTCTATAAGCTTTTCGCATTTATATTTTCATGGCCGTCAGTATGGGACGAAGAAAAAGATGTTTTAATCCATTTATAGTGTTGTAGGGAAAACAATTTAGGAAAAGATGATGCAGAGAGTCTTAGGTATGCTCTTGAACATTTGCCTAACTTGGAGGAGCTGGATATAAGTGACAATTCAATCGAAGATGAAGGAATCAGGTCAATTGAATTTCTATTTCTAGTTATGCTTTGAAGTTATGAAATTGGGTTATAGTCTCTAATTGTGAATCATCTTACAGGAATTTAATTCCTTATTTTGTTGAAGCATCTCCGATAAATTGCTTGAAGTTAGAGAACTGTGATCTGTCCTGCGTTGGAGTGAATGATCTCCTACATGTCCTTTCTTCTTTCAAAGGACCATTGAAGTCTCTTTCTGTTGCTGACAATTACCTTGGCAGGTTTGTCTACAGCACTAAAATCTCATTTCGTCACTGAATTCATCCCTACATTTGTATTTTGACTTTTCTTACATAGTCGAGTAACCGAAGCATTGGGAAAATTTTTTAGTACCCCAATCGAAGTACTTGACATTGCAGGCATTGACTTGGGTTCTTATGGGTTTCAAAAGCTTCAAAATCTAATAAAAGAGGAGCTTAAACTGGTGAAAATTAATATAAGGTAAAGATTTATATGTAATGTTCTGCCATTGCTTTTAATGTTGCACATACAGTCACGTGACATGTTTTCTTATTTGTTCAGCAAAAACCGTGGTGGGATTGAAACTGCCAAATTTTTGTCCAAACTTTTGTCACAGGCTCCACAACTAGTTGAAGTGAATGCAGCCAGTAATCTTATGCCAATAGAATCACTGGCCATCGTCTGCTCTGCATTAAAGTCTGCAAAAGGTATTTTAGTGTCAGTTCTTCTGGGTGACCCTCACTTGGCCCATTGATCCTTGCCGGTGGTTGTAACTTTGTGCTTATTAAGTTTGATAAGCTGCTTAAATTTACCCACTAAACTCCCATTTTTGCCTACGTGGCCGCTAGCAACTACTATAGTAATATTATGGTCAAAAGAAAGCTACTAACTTCAGCCAAAAGATTACTCCTAGTTCAACCTAGGCTTTTACTAGAGGAGTACACGTGTTTCGTCTCGGACAGTGAAGCCATTTTAAATCTAGATAAAGTATGCTTTGAAGTCAAAAATTTATGTTTTCTTTTGATTAACTGTTTTAGTTATCTTGCTTTAGGTAATGTTCAGCACGTGGACTTGACAGGACATATATGGGACTATAAGCCAGAGCACGTGTCCCTATGCACTGAATTTGTACATAATGAATCACCTATATTGGTTCTTCCATCATCATCAACCTCTGCTGCACCTCACGACCATGATCCTTAGTATTAGAATTTTGTGCGAGTTCAATTGATGTTGCTGGGTATATGCAATTGATAGTTGTTTTTATTTCTGTATTTATAGCTGTATGTTAGCCCAGTTTTATGCATAATGCTTTCAAATATTCTATTGGCTTTTCCATGCCTTGATGGTTCACTGTACAAACATGTTAGGGAGGTAAGTTTTATTTCCGTACATATTGATTGAGCCCTTGTGTTTTGTAATTTTAATGTATATTGTAGTTCATTAGATGTGTGCGATATAACATGCACAATCTGATGTATCAACTAACAAGATGCAACAAAAACACTTGCTTGGGGTTATTTTTATATGAACAGCTGTCATGGTGATTTCGAAATCTACTATTCGTTTCTATTTGAACAATTTGTTTTGTCCCTAAGCATGTGACTAGTTTCCAATCTCCCGAAATTGCAATGTATCCCCTTCTGGATAGCAAATCAGTCCATAAACTGATTTAGAGGAAGTAGTAATGATGTCAAATCTCAGGCTCAGATCCATTTGCATTGGAATGCAAATGTCAATGTTACGTGGTTTTTAATACATGTGAATGCGGCCTGCTGCTTTGTTTTTTTGTGCGGATTGCTGAAGTTTTTTCCCTCCCTCTCCCCACACTTGTATTTGGAAATACTGACTTAACCTTGTCTGTGATCTCAACGCATATTTGGAAAGTTTTGGAAAATCATGTGGAATTTTCATAGCGGTTTTGGCATAGGATTACTTTGTAATGACATCATGCACCAACCAGACCACCACCACCCATGCAATAATTGAATTGCTGCACATTGATAATGACATTTTAGATACTTAATTAGCAACAAATTAGATTTTTGACAACTAATGTTGTGATTAACCTCTTAAAAAACTCTGATATGACAAGCATACAATTTTACAAGGTTAAATTTGTGTTATTTTTTAGAACTTTTCTGTACAGTGATGATGTCGGAATCTAGGTATTTCCCCCCGGGTAAAGGGGTTTCTTAAATGTGATACATTCGTGCGGGTCCCCTCAAAGTTATTGGTTTCATAATAGACCTCATCTCATTATCCTTCATTGTCGGATCTGGACCTGCATCATCTCAGTAGCAGAAGAAAGTAACTATCTTAGCCAGTTTGATATGAAAGATGAAAAAGACATCCTACCCATGAGGGGGTGGACAGTGGAATCCCTGAAGAACAGTACGAGGAAGCAGGTGCACTGTGACAAATTAATTGTGTTCTTACACTTGGTCCTCTCACTTCAGTTACGCTTCACCAATTTAAACATTCCTTTGTTAAACTTAATTAGACTGACTCAACTATGCATGTGTGTGTGGGTCATAATGGAATGGGGAGTAACAATTGTGCAAGTACCTAACTTTTATGTGTCGTCCCTTTCTTTTTATTGTATAATGCTTTTGCCCGTCAAAGGAGGTGAATTGCTGAAGGCTATGAAGTAGGTTTATGAAAGGTCAATAAGGTGACCTTTGACCCTTGTAACATCATCAATGTGCAGTTTCAATCTCTATTTTTTTTTTTTTTCTGTGACAATCAAATTTCTCCACCATTCACATGTCCACTGTCTAATTCAACATGGTGGGTAAATTATATATTTCACACATGAACAGTACAAACGTGAAATGACTTTTTAAATAGATTAAATTATTATCATGTCATGCAGGGAAATCTTTGACCACATTTATGAAGTCTGTTAGTAATTTAACAATGGAGTAATAGAGGGAAGTGATGTTTACGTTATAAAAAATAGATAATCTGATTGCTGTAAAAAAATGATTGAAGAATCAAAATGACCAGAAGTAATATGTTTATTTCATAAAGTCCAGATTTCATGTATAAAGGTTTTGGATCACAACCTATCAACTGTATAGATTCTTAAATCATAAGGAATTAGTTTGAATATAGTAGACAACAAACGTCTCATTCCAACTTTACGAGATGCCACAAAAAAACTATAGTATGGTGTCCCTACAGCTTAAAATACACGACACTGCCAAGAACTCGTTTCAGCCAACCTGTAAAGACGAAAACTTTTTTATTTATTTATTTTGGGTTTAATTTAATGGAACTCGAACATTGCTAGTATATAAAGGCTAACGACTAACGTGATCAAGCAAAAGCAAAAGTGGACAACTTTTTTTATGAAAAAAAATTCAAACATTCTTTTAATTTTCTAAAATCTTGAAGTCTGTCCAAAACGGGTTGTTAACTAGGCTTTGTCATGAAGCTATCCTACCTTTTTTTCTCTTGGCTGTTTTCATCATCCAATGTCTATACTCATTCCTTCTGAAAAATTCCTTTCAACACTTAACAAACTTTATATAATAATGCCATTGAGAGACCCGTGAACAAACATTTTTTATGTTTTTCTTTTTTCTTTTGTTTATCTGGTGGAACTTCTTATCTGTTTTAATTGAAGTGTTAATCATCATTACGTTATGAAAATAAGAAGATGATGCAATGAATCAAGAGACCATCTTAATGTCTAGTTTACACGCTGCCATTAGACGACAAGAACAAGTGAGGCTTTTTCTATGTTTGCATGTTTGAATAAATTTCATAAAATAATCACCTACTAGAAACAAATCAGACATCATTCACACCATTTTCCCTTCACAAAGTTTTCTTTCATTTTCCAATGACATTATGAACTTGCTTCAACGTGTCTTATTAGAAACAGAATTGCACCACAATTTAAGAGATGTAAAATCTAACATCTCCAACAACGAGTGACAGTAGTTTCCGTGTAATTTTTCATGCCTTTTTTTCAAGTCACTCTCCAACAAAAGGTTGCTTTCAAGCCTAATATTTTTGAAAGATATGTTAAATAATTCATCGATTTGTGCGAGGGTTGATAGGGTAACTATTGAGGATTTTACGTTTGACTATTTATTAAAATTTATGGTAAAATCTCGTATCATTTCAGACTTCAACTTAAAAGTAATCTGTATTAAAAGAAGTTCTCCAATAAATATGTAAATATACAAGTCTTTTTATTTCAAAATTAAGACCGATGATGGAAGACTTTTCAAATTTTTTATATATCAATGAGAAGTATTGAACTATCTCATATGATCCACTTATTGTTAAAAGTTAAAAAGAGAAAAATAATAATAATCTGTACCTTATTGTTAAAAATTTTAACTAAAATAAAATCATTTTATCTAGTTTGTGACAATGAAGTTAACTAGTTTAAAAGTCACTAGACATACATTAGTGCAAGTTTATTTATTGTTAGAGTATTTTCTTTTACTATCTATTTCAATATTTTACAAGGAATAATATTGTTTTAGATAAAATCCTTGTGATTGAAACAAAATTCTCTCCGAGTATTTATCAGAATGGAAATATTAAAAAAAAAATGATACTCCAATTAAACTGAAAAAAAAACTTGAGCTAATTAATTCATGAATTCAATAGTTGAGGGAAAATGTTGCTATTATTATATTCTTCAAATTGAAAGGGGAAATTGAGTCAGTAAAATCACAATAAATTGTGATAAGAAATTTGAGTGAATGTTCCCAAACTAACCCCTTTGACATCTGAGTAGTGGATGATTATTAGGTGAGGCTCCATAGTCAGATTTTGTTGATAAATTGATGTCAACTGTTATCATCACAACTCTTACTTCTCATCAGCACAACAATTATTTTGATTGTGTAATAATTTTAAAAGTCTTGTGAAAGCAATTTGAAGGGTGAACTCTTATTTCTGTCTCTCACACTTTTAGAATTGATGCTTGTTATGGGAATTCATTCAGGCAATGCAATGCATGACATCTAAAAAGAAAATGTTATATCAACCGACAAAGCCTTTGCAGTGTCATATTTGGTTAAAGGTACAATTGTGAACAAACATAATATCTGGAAACAGATTTATTAAAATGGACATAATTAATTTTATTAGGTGAAATATCATTCTTCATTCCCCACAAAACTAGAAGAATATGTTCCAGGTTTGTCTTTTGCAATTTCAAATTAGTAAATGGTTGAGTACTTCATAATTCTTTTCAAAGAGTATCAAATCCTAAATGTTTATATTTTCATTTAAATTATGAGTTAAAATGGACAAGAAATATATACTGTACGTTTTGTTTAATTTTCAGCTAGGCTGAGGGGTAAATAACATCAATAGATTGTTTTATGAAAAAATACAATGAACTTGTAAATATACAAGTTTTTACAAGTGTCATCGAATATGCGTATGATTTTTTGAGTTAATAAACTTTCTTCTTCCTTTATTTGTTTTCTAATAATTTTCAAATGAAATTTTAGTTGTCTCAGTTAATGGATTGAATTGAGAAAAAAAAAATAGTATCACATGATGTAAGACTCAATCTGTCATTTGCATATAAACATTTATATTTTTTTTCTTTAATAATTTTTTTTCTTTTCTTATTCTCATTTTTTTCAAAACTCACTCTATTTAGAAGATGATGAGTTATGCAATTATTAAAGATTATGAAAATTATCTTAACTTAATAAGATTATTGTTAGAGCCTTTCTTAAGTGTTGGATTTCTTTGTAGTTCTCAAGAACGTAAAAATATAAGTAAAGAAAGCTACATTAGATAGTCTTGAGTTAGCAAATTTAGATATAGAGCATTTTCTTTATAAAGATTCTTATAATATGATCCTTCTTTGCATGCTAAGTTTAAAAGTCTTGGATTACATCTTAGGTATGAAATTTAAGGATTACAAGTAAGAGTAAGGCTCTTTGGGATGGAAAGTGGAGAACATCGGTTGCATTAGCAAATAATGCTATCCAATGATCCAAGAAATCTGGAGAATATCGCTTGCATTTGCATATGACATTCTCTAGTTTCATGCAAGACGGAATAATATTTCTTACATGTACATTTCATGTTTCCCAATAAACATGTAAAATCTGAGTAGTGTTAGTTGTGAGTCCATCTAATGCTTTCAATGATCATGTAAAGCTTAAAACCTTTTGTTTTATTTGTAGATCTAGTGTTTCTCCTTACATGTCTAAATCTAAACCTCTATCGAGCTTTGAGATGTATGTATGAACTAACTCTTAGTTTTGAAAGGAAGAGTGTAGTCATTTTAAAGATAGGAGTATATTTCAAAAATATAAGGAGATAGTTACATTTAAATATCAAGCTATCAATACTGGAGATTTTGTTTGAATCGCTTAAGTGAGAATATCATCTGATACCTTGTTTAAAGAAAGGTGGATGTTCTTAAGGTGAAGGTATCGTTTAAGACACTCTATCGAGTGCTCGTTTGATACCCTCACTTAGCAAAACTATTTTTTTGCTCAAGTGGGAAGATAGTATGATATTTCTATCTAAGTGATCTTTATTTGATCTACTTGGATGTATTAATTGTATATACAAGTGTTTTGTATATAAGTGTTTGTTTATGTGCTTGAATGATTATTGATTTAATTCAATCTATGGTGATGTGTGTGTGCATGAAATGACATACTTATGTATGATGTGTGATTTTAAGATAATAAATATGAGATTATATGTAAATCATGATTGTTCATGGGTATTAAACAAAGATCTATGTTGTATCCAAGATTGTGTTGAAAAATATTAGTATAATTAAAAAATAACCTTACTTTTACCAAATAAGTGAACAATTATACCTATTCTATTTTAACCAGATTTATTACGAGATATTCATTTTTATCTATAATCTCAACATATCCAAAGCAAGAAAAGATAATAACAAACACAACAATTCTCATAAAAGTTTTTCAATATTCTGTTATATATTATTTCTTAAAAACATTGGTGTTCATAAGGTTTAGTAATTCTTCTTTGCACCCGATAGATCTAACGGGTTGTTATATCTTAGAAAAAAAATGCATATTATTTTGTTTTGTTAGTAGGAACCTTTTCTATCTAAGGATACATTTTACATGCTTTAACTTACACTTTTTTTAATTCATTATTCACTAATAATTTTTTTTATCCTATATCATTGTTGTTTGTTATAAGAATTGTTTGATTTGGTGAACTTCATTTTTTTGGTGTCTCTTTCTTTGTGTTAAAAATTCTCTAACTTCATTGATGGTCTAAGTCACGAAAACTAAGACATCTAGCGGCGAGAAGCTAAAAGGAGATTTATTATATTGTCAAATCACATGTTGAAGTTTGAGAGACTGAATCAAAATATATGTTTTCTCTTTAAGGACAACACTATGTATGCCTCAACTTAGACTCTTTTTAATCCATTACTCATTAACAATATTTTTATCCTGTAATATTGTTGTTTGTTATAAAAATTGTTTAATTTGATCAATTTCATTTCTTCATGTCTCTGTCCTTTTGCTAACAAATTCTCTAACTTCATTCATGGTCTAAGTCACGTGAACTAAGACATCTAGTTGTGAGAAGTTGAAAAGAGATTTATTATATCGTCAAATCACATGTTGAAGTTTTAGAGAATGAATCAAAACATATGTTGAGGTCTGAGTAAAGATATACTTTAAACACACCCTGATCTATGTAGTCGAGGTTGCATATACCTGAGGTATTAAAGTGGGTCATATGTTAAATCTATGGTATAAAATGTTTAATCCAGGTCTTTTGGAACGCATATGTAGATATTTCCTATGAATATCCTAGTTATGTAGATTTGTGTTGATTTATATATATTTGTATATGATGAAAAGAATTGAAAGACTTTGTGTGATTATATGATTTTATATTAATTTATATACACTTTGGAATTAATAGATTTCTTATAATTCATTTTTGGTAGCATATTGGTGTATTGGTTGTTTTAAATGTACGGAGTTCATCATTAAACTTTAAAGTTGCATTTAAAAGCTATAGTTGAAGGATGTAGAAATAGAACTTGGATATTATTTTCTTTTTTTTTTCTTTTATAAAGAAGATTACACTTTCAAAATACTTACAGATATTAATTAAATATAAAAGTAAAATTAAATAATATCAAATATTAAAAAAAAGTGAAGATTAATGACAGGGTAAAATAGATTTGATGTGATATATTAATCGGATAATCACTTAAATAAACTAATTTAAAATTGGAATGTGTAAATTTTGATGGACATAGTTTGTAGAATTATTATTATTATTTTAAAAAAATTGAAAATTTATATTGTTTTATTAAAATATACACATATGTTAAAATTTATATATCAAGTCATTTCATCTAAAAAATTATATTTATTTTATATGTTTTTAAATCAAATTATAATGCTTTGTTCAACTAATGTAAATCATGTTGGATTACTTTTTCCAACTCCAGGCATAATAAAATTAATAGAAGTGACGAATGAGAAAAATGAAAATAGTGTGACAATACTAATACTAGTTATAACAACAATAATAAATACAGAGAAGATTATCATTAAAATTAATAACCTTCTTGAGGGTAATAAAATTGATTATGATGATAATTTTAGTGTCCTAACAGTGACTAATAATCATAGGATCAACGGAGTGGGAAAAAAAGGAAAAGCATGTCACAATAACTTATGACTCAATTTTTTTTTCTTAAATATGATATATTAAAATAATAAGATAGACAATAAGATAAACAAATCGTATTTTACTAATACATAAAATAAAATAATAATCATAATGTTGAATAGATGAGTAAATGAAATTAAGAAAAAGTTTCTTAAACCATAATTTAGTTTTTCGAAGTCTACAAATTTAATCATTATTATTTAAGTGTTTTAGCATACGTAAATTTTGATTTAAATGAATGGTATACTTAATATTTTTATTTTCAAAACATATTCTATATTGTAATATTTTTAACGAAATATACTAAAATCTAAAAAAGGTAAAACTCTATGTGAAACGTAAAAAATAATTAAACTTGGTTCCAAACATTGAACAATATTGTATCATGTCATTTCAAATAATAATAAAAAGTGATAATTAAGTATTGTTCGGAAATATAGAATCACGATTTACTGCTCATGAATGCAATTCTAATAGAATCCCTAAATGAATTTGAAATGGATTACCAAAGAGAAATAAAAAAAAAATAAAAAAAGAGAGATGATTTTTACATATTTTTAGAGAGAAGAACAACGCAAAGTTGAGTTGATTAAAATGGGAACGTTGAAATAAAATTATATTTTATGTTATCTATTGGAATTACTCAATTTGGTTTTCAATTTATCCAATCAGGTTCACTAATTTTACTTAGATTCTACTTATTAATGTCAACAAACTTCCATTCCTAATTAAAAGCTCTAATTATTCATGTGAATTGTGAAATTAAAGGAAAAAATTTAAAAACTAATGTTAATAAACTATCTCTCCACCAAATCAGATTAGTCTGATGCAAATTTTCAGAACATTAATATACTATTTTCATAATATTTATAGATACACACACGCCATCCACCTACAAAATATATATATTTTTTTATACAAAATAATATAATATGTTACCTAATTAAAAATAATTTTCATTTCTTTGATTAAACAAGTGTACCGATTCTACCTAACTTTAACTACCAAATTATTTTTTGTGAAAGTCAATTATAAATATTTTCTTCCAGAAATATTCCTCATATATATATATATATATA
>Ga0209489_101815_pt1 | contig 43923 bp, 23 predicted proteins | sample SiratrowhiteBW_FD_187527 | JGI IMG/M metagenome (GOLD analysis project Ga0209489, IMG submission 187527) | Root nodule microbial communities of legume samples collected from California, USA - Siratro white BW (SPAdes) (version 2) | ecosystem: Host-associated > Plants > Roots > Nodule | place... | reverse complement strand
ATAAAGGAAAAAACAGAAAAAAAAAACAGAAAAAAGAGGGACTTTAATAAAGGGAGGAAAAATCATTGTGGAAAAAAAAACTGAAGGCACACGAATTCTGGAGAAGAAAAGAGGGAACATTGAAGAGAGAAAAGAGAGAACGAGGAGAGAGAAGTGAGAAAAAATAGAGAATCGTGTATTGAGAATAGAGAGAGAAGAAAGCATAGAAGAAAAATATTAGCTTATTCAAGCACCCAGGTATGTTGCTTTTCTTTTCTTCTGCTTATTTACTGGCGCCTTAGACCAACTAGGCCACCTTGACTTTGTTGTTACATTCTTCCAGAATAAATTCAAATGCCTACCAGTACTTCGCAAGCCATTAAATTGCTACCTGCAACCCCATATATTTAGACCTACACCCATAATTCTTTTTGTTTCCATAAATACCCCTTTAGTTCTTTTTATAAAAAAATATAAACAAAATAAAAGTTTTGACATATTGTGTTTTTTTTCTTTTTTTTTAAAAAAACAATATTTAACTTCTAACTATCCAAGTTTTGATTTGAAAAGTTATGATGACTTGATTGAATTCTTAAAATGGTCGTTCGCACCGTACAAGAGTTTAATTCGGGAAGTTTTAACTTTGATTGGAATACCAAAAGACCGCACGCGTCTACGGTACCCAAATTTGAAGTTTTGTTTGGAATACCAAAGGATCGCACACGTCTACGGTATCCAAATTTGAAATTTACTATAAAAAACATTCAAAATAAAAAATATATAAAATTTTCAAAACTAAAAAAATTATTGAACATTTCAACAACCGAATTTTCTCAAAGAACTACGTAACCCTGATTCTTCATCCCTGATGGAGATACGTAGGAGCAAGGTCAAACCTTGTCGGGCTCCCTAAAATAAAAAAAAAATATTTTGTTTGTTTTATCTTAATCTCTTTCTTGGGAAAATAAATGTTTTTAAAAAATTACACTCAGGTTACTTATTTAATTAAAGGTACCGTCTTAGGACGGGCGTTGTGGGGTGCTAATACCTTCCCCACACGTAACCGACTCCCGGACTCTAAATCCGGTTTTGTGAACTTGCCTTATCCTGTTTTTGGTTTTCCATAGTTTTCTGTTAATAAATTATGGTGGCGACTCCTTCGTTTTATTAAAAACGAAATAAATTATTTTGTCCGCCGTCCCCATCGTGACCCCGGTTGCGACAGATGGCGACTCCACTGGGGACTTGTTTGAGAGTCAGGCCAATTTGATTAAATAAGTAAAATAAGTGTGGTCTTCTGAATGTTTATTTTCCCTTTCTTTTGTATATATGATTCTTTTCTTCTGTATATATGTTATCATTGCTGGAATATTGAACCTTAGGGTAGACGACATGCTATATCTGCCTGGGAACTTTTCTGGTTGTTTTGCAGGTGGGGGGTTGGGTGCATGATTCTCCCTTCACACACACACTTTTATGCATATATCATAAGTGGGATCCTAAAACTCCGAATCTGAAAAAGATTAGAATTAGAGGGATTCAGTGATACTGAAATGGATGTACTTCCTACTTCGATTTTCATGAGAATCCCAGCCAGAGTCTGTTCTCTTATCGCCTGTTCATAAGCTAGTTGGTATTCGACAGCTTTGGATAAAGTGGTAATGAGGGCCATAGCTCTGGTGGCCTTTATACCTTTAGGGATTAGGGAACTTACCTTGTGAGGATGCATCTAAAGACCTTAGAACCCTAGGTGTTATGCTGTCGATTTTATTTAGGGCACTAAGGGAGATAATCACGTACTGCAACCACTCACCGGCATTTGCTTATGAAGACGGAATGATAGTTAATAATGTGAAGGAGAGGAAAATTTGAAAATGAATTGAGTTTTAATGCATATCATAAGTATTGTAATGTCAGTTTCATGCATCATGTTTTTATTTTAAACGGTAATTTTGAAAAATTGTACACTAGATCATGGAAATTAAATCTGGCTTTGGAGTTGAGAGGGAATCCGAAGTTTCGGACTTGAAAAAGAAGTTGAGATTCGAGCCAATAAAAAACAATCTTTCTAAGCTCAGGGAGCTCGGAAGAAAGTTAAAGGTTATACAAAGAACCTCTTTCAGAAGGAAATATGGGAATCTGTTGGGGTTGTTGGAACTAGAGATAGAGATACCCATTGTTACTGCACTTGCTCAATATTACGACCCTTCCATTAGATGCTTTACATTTCAAGACTTTCAATTGGTACCTACTATTAAAGAATATGAGCAGATCATGGATATTCCTTTGAGTAGAGGAGTCCCCTATAAGCATCTGGAACAACTCGTTTCTATTTCGACACTATCATCCATCACTAAGATCCCACAAGACACCTTGAAAAGTCGGTTAGTTGACATTAGAGGTACTAGAGTGATTTCTCAAAGATTCCTAGAAGCTTACCTTTTTCAGCTGAGTACAGAGGGAGATTGGGAAATATTTATGGATGTGTTGGCTCTCACGTTATATGGAGTGGTGCTATTTCCATGTGTTGGTAACTATATTGATTATGCTGCTATGGATATATTCGTTGCCGTGAGAACAAGATCTGAGAATCCAGTTACAGCGGTTTTAGTAGACACTTAGCACTGAATTTGTCCTATGAGACGAAAATTAGAAAGATGTTTTGTTGTGTGCACATACTGTATGTCTGGTTGATGGCTCGTGTTGGTGATAATATACTGGGAGTCAGATGTCCGATAGAGTTAGTGACCCGGAGGAAATTATAAAGGAGGAGTGGTAAAGAATGGGCTCTATATGTCGCTGGTTTGAATCAGAAGAAGATCATATGGCAACCATCATGGCAACAAAGATCAAAAATCATTTTCAGTTGTGCTGGTTTTCCTAATGTGCCCCTTATAGGGGTAAGAGGATGTATTAATTATAATCCGGTTTTGGCTCAAAGACAGTTTGGTTATCCAATCCGAGGAGCGCCCACCGCTGATGCTTTAGTTGCACTTGTTTGCTACTACAAAGAGGGATTTATGAATGAGACGTTACATCGGATCCGCAATGCTTGGAAGGACTTATTCTATGCAAAAAAAGACACAAGATTGTGGTCAGTAAATAAAGGGGTCCCGTATCAGCAATGGCTAGCAGAAAGAGTAAGAGAAGTCAAGTTGCCTTACCATGCGATTCCTCAAGAACCTTTGGGAGAATCCGTACCTGAAGAACCTGTGCTTGACGCGCGCTCTGAGGAAATACAAAAGCTGAAAGAGGAAAATGAGTGGTTGAAGAGAAAGAATAATGTGCTAAAAGATGACATTCAAAGCCTTCAACACGATTACTTGAATGTCAAAGTAGAATGCGAAGAAAAGACAAAGGCTAATGAGAGCTTGGTGAAAAGGCAGAAAGTGGATAAGCAGTGTATTGTGGAAATGACTCAAAAGTTGATTGAAGTTGAATCCACTCCAAGAGTTAGAGAATGGGAAGGAGTCGCGTCTTCCGAGTACCAGTGGAAGATGGCTTATGAGGAAGCCAGTTGGAACAAGCGAATGCTGACAAGGGAGTTACATGACTTACAGACCAAGTTCGACAACATCGAAGCACAGATGAAAGATATAGTAGAAGAATATGAGGGAAAGATAAAGAGTGAGCAGTGGTACAGAACGGAGATGGAAGAGAAGCACGAGGTTATGGTGACTCAGTTACAGAATCACATTGCTGAGCAGGACGAAGCTATAATCCACTGGAAGAGATGTTTCTCACAATTAGTTGCTTTAGCTAATGGTGCCATTGATGAGGTGCCAAGGATGTGGCGAGAGGCCGATGCAACGTTGAAGTTTTTTAATCTTCTAGAAAAAGTCCAAGATTTTCTGAATCATTGTAAATATTTAGTAGAAGAGATGAAAAGCATAGTGGCTCGCGCCAAGAAATGATAGTATTTTGTGTTTCAGATCAACTTCTTTTATTTTTTATAATGTCAGGAATTTTAATTTCTCTATTCAACAAAATTGCAGTTTAAATTTTCGTGAAATGTGTGTACAATTTTCAGGATTATTGTTCGAATTGTATGCATCATCTTTTATTTTGCATATCCATTTTTTCGTATCGTCACTTAATTAATTCGTAAAATAAAAAAAATTAATCAGAGAAAGCAATAACGGCTAAGTTCCCACGACATCCATATCGGACTCGCGCCAATTCTCAAAAGATGGAAGACTGGAAGCAAGCAATGAAGGCAATGCAGGATGAGATCGCTGAGTTGCAAGGTAAGATCAATCAGATTCATGGACTAAAAGATCAATTGGATGAGATTCTCGAACATCTAAAGGTCATAAGCAACAAACCTGAAGCTACTACTAGAGATGAAGGGGTTCAGTCTTCAATTCCTCTTCCTTTTCAACCGGGGACATCACAAACCCGAGATCTTTATCACAGGAATCAAACAAATCAAGAGTTCCCTCTGTACGACATGCCCATAAACTATGAACCACTCTATGAGGAAGGTACGGGGCCTGAAACTATACTGCACGGTGTTAATCCTACTAATGCTAGAGGTCAGCCAGAGTTCATTCAAGTACCACCTGGTGGTCGTGGTGAGGATGTAGTAATTAATAGAATACCGACTATTACCCAACCCAGGGTTTTGGTTGGGACTTTGGGAGGTGAGCCCAAAACAGAAGTTGTAGCTCAGACTGCCGCAGTTCTTGATGCTGATAGAACGAAAGATAAGCTGGAAGTCCTCGAGGAGAGATTGAGGGCAATAGAAGGTGGAAGAAGTTATGAGTTTGGAGATGCTGCCAGTCTATGCTTAGTACCGGGTGTTGTAATTCCCCCAAAATTCAAAGTGCCAGACTTTGAGAAGTACAAGGGGACCACTTGCCCAAAAAGTCATTTGACCATGTATTGTAGGAAGATGGCAGCTCATACACACAATGAAAAGCTCCTGATTCATTGTTTTCAAGATAGCTTGGAAGGTATGGCATTAAACTGGTATATGCACCTTGAACCAACTCGGATTTTATCATGGAAAGATTTGGTAGACGCTTTCTTGAAGCAGTACAAATACAATATGGACATGGCTCCGGACAGGATGCAGCTACAGAATATGACAAAGAAGAATGTTGAAACGTTCAAGGAGTATGCGCAGAGATGGAGAGAGTTGGCTGCTCAAGTTGAACCTCTATTACATGAGAAAGAGATGACCACGATGTTCATAAAAACTTTACAAACGCCTTTCTATGAGCATGTGCTCGGAAGTGTTTCTTCCAATTTCTCCAATATTGTCACTATCGGAGAAAGAATTGAACATGCGATGAAAAATGGTAAAATAGCACAAGGCTCATCCGCAGCCGCAACTGCTAAATGACCCGGGTTCAGTTCCAATAGGAAGAAAGAAGGAGAGGTTCAAGCAGTTGCTGCTGTGCCTTATTGGGGAGGATTTCAACAACAATACCGTCCCAATCACAGACCTTCATCTGCATTTGTCGCAAACGCTGCGCCAAGCTACTCACCAAATGCTCCTAGGCCGTCAGCTACATATCGACTGCCATTTACCCCCAATAATGCATTTCAGCCTAGAGCGGGGGATCAAAACTTTGATCAAGTACAAAATTAAGCCTTTGGTCAAAAGAGCAATTTTGCAGAAAGAGTTGCGAATTTCACTCCTATTCCGATGACTTATACTGAATTGTTGCCCGATTTGCTTAAAAATGCGTTGGTGGCCTTATCTCCAGCAAGGGTTCTACAACCTCCATTCCCTAGGTATTATGACACCAATGCCAAATGCAAATACCATAGTGGGGAAGTTGGTCATTCAACTGAGAATTGTCGAGCTTTAAAGTATAAAGTGCAATCCTTGATCGATTCGGGGTGGCTCACATTCCAAAAACAAAAGCCAAGTGTTGAAAAGAACCCTCTGTCCGGACATGCAAACCCCACAGTTAATGCTGTCAATGAAGGTCAAGGTCTGAGTCTGGTTAAAAGTGTCGCTGAGATGAAAAAGCCTATGGATGAGGTTTTTAGAGCAATCTGCCAAGTTGGTTTACTCCATTATGAATACAATGATGGAGATAAATGTGGTTTTCATGCTAGCACCGAACATTCTATTGGTGATTGTGATGCATTCAAGACCTTTGTGCAAAACTTGATAGATAGACATAGTCTACAAGTCAGTCATCAGAAAAAGGAATAAGGGGTGTTTGCTGGTGAAGAATGGATTCCACAAAGGCCTAAACCGTTGGTCATACAATTTACCAGGTCCACTAATTCCATACATTTTGGCCGTCAACCCTTGATAATTCAGACACCTGCTGCTTTCCCATACAAGAACGATAAAGTTGTTCCTTGGAAGTACGGTGTCAGTATTGTTCAAGGAGAACAAAAGGAAGAAACAGGCAAGGTAACAATTGATAACATCCCGGAATAGGGGGTATGACTAGGAGTGGGCGTCTCTTCACTCATCCAAACTTAAGGGATGAAAGAAGCTGTGAGAAGAACAAAGATGAAATTGCTATGGAAAAGGCCAAATCATATTTGAAGGGAAAAGCTGTGCAAGCTAACTCGGAGCCTGAGGAGAAAGAGAGAGAGAAAAAAGAAATTACTGATGAAGACGCTGCTGAATTCCTGAAGTTTATTCAGCAGAGTGACTACAAAGTGGTGGATCAGTTAAAGCGGATGCCTGCCAGGGTGTCTTTGTTGGAATTGTTGATGCATTCGACTTCTCATCGGAAGTTGTTAATGAAGAACTTAAGTGGAGCTCATGTGGAACAGAATCTCTCGTTAGATAAATTTGAAGGAATTGTTAGTCATATCACGGCTAACAATTACTTAACTTTTACTGAGGAAGAAATACCTTCTGATGGTAGAGGTCATAACAAAGCTCTCCATATTTCGGTTAAGTGCATGGATCATTTCATATCACGTGTGCTAGTTGATAATGGTTCATCTTTGAACGTAGTGCCGAAAGCTACATTGAACAAGTTACCTAGTAACGGATTTCATCTACACCCTAGTACCATGGTAGTGAGAGCTTTCGATGGTAGCAAAAGAGATGTTATAGGAGAGATAGAACTGCCAATACAAATTGGACCTTGCACTTTCCAAATTGTATTTCAAGTGATGGACATAGCACTAGCATACAGCTGCCTGCTGGGAAGGCCTTGGATACACACGGCTGGGGTGGTGCCATCTACTTTGCATCAGAAGCTGAAATTTATAGTTGATGATAAGTTGATTATAGTTTCTAGAGAAGAGGATTTAATAGTATGTGGATCCACATCCACTCCTTATATTGAAGTTGCGGAAGAAGCTTTGGAAACATCTTTTCAGGCTCTGGAGATTGTTAGCACAACCTATGTGGAGCCTTTCAAAGTGAACCCATATCTGTCTAACACATCTTTGATGACGGCCAAGACTATGATGAAAGAGGGGTATAAATATGGTAGTGGTTTGGGCAAGAATAGTACAGGATCCGTGTAGCCATTGAAATTGGTGGAAAACAAAGGGAGGTATGGTTTGGGATACAAACCTACTTATGCTGATCGGAGGAGGATCATTGAAGAAAGAGTTGAAAGAAACCAAGCCAAAGTAGAGGGTCGGGAGCCGAGTAGTAAAGAAATTCCCATTTGCGACCTAAGTCAGAGTTTCTACAGCGTCAGTTGGATCAATTTTGATCAAGTGGCGGTTATTGAGCAGAAATATGGAGATTTGAGTTTCAATCATGTGCACCCTTGTTGTCCGAATGAAGAAATTGGCAATTGGAAGTCTGTGGATGTACCTATGGTGTTTAGTAGTGACAAAATGTAATGCTTTTCGATTAACCCTACCGCTTTGCCCATTTTGTTTTCATGGGTTAGTTTTTAGGATTTGATGTTTTTTTCTTGCATTTTAAATTTGAACTATTTCCCTTTGAGAGCGCAGTATTGCGCCTTTGCATAATAAAATCTTATTTTCATTTTCTTCATCACTTTTTCTTTCCTTCCTATTTATTTTTATAAACTTGAATAATGCAGATACGTTGATGAATCTTTTGAAAATAACAAAGACAATATCTCATACCCTAATTTTACACTCCCCATCGATAACATGGAAGATGATTATGAAGAGGACTCGGAATCCCCTCCTGAATTGTTGAGATTAGTTGAACAAGAAGCCAGAGAGCTAAAACCACATCAAGAGGATGTAGTGATAATCAATCTAGGGGACTGCAATGAGAAAAGGGAGGTTAAGATAGGCACAGGGATGTCAAAAGAAATACAGGGGCAATTGTGTGTCTTGTTAGGAGAATTCAGGGATATGTTTGCCTGGTCTTACCAAGATATGCCTGGATTAGACCCTGACATAGTGCAGCATAAATTACCACTCAAGCCAGAATGCCCACCCATAAAGAAGAAGCTGAGAAGAATGAAATCGGAGGTATCATTGAAAATAAAGGACGAGGTAGAAAAACAGTTCAATGCCGGATTTTTGGCGGTAGCAAAATACCCTCAATGGGTGGCTAATGTGGTCCCAGTACCGAAGAAGGATGGAAAGGTTCGAATGTGCGTAGATTATCGAGATTTGAATCGTGCTAGTCCGAAAGATGATTTCCCATTACTGCACATTGATATCTTGGTAGACAATACAACTAAGTTCTCGTTGTTTTCATTTATGGATGGATTCTCTGGATACAATCAGATTAAGATGGCACCAGAAGATATAGAAAAGACAACCTTCATCAAACCATGGGGTACATTCTGTTATAAGGTAATGTCTTTTGGGCTTAAGAATGCTGGGGCAACCTATCAGAGGGCTATGGTGACCTTATTCCATGACATGATACACAGAGAGATTGAAGTATAAAAAAAAATATAAAGAAAATAAAAGTTTTGACATATTGTGTTTTTTTCCTTTTTAAAAAAAAATGTTTAACTTCTAACTATCCAAATTTTGATTTGAAAAGTTATGATGACTCGATTGAATTCTTAAAATGGTCGTTCGCACCGTACAAGAGTTTAATTCGGGAAGTTTTAACTTTGATTGGAATACCAAAAGACCGCACGCGTCTACGGTACCCAAATTTGAAGTTTTGTCTGGAATACCAAAGGACCGAAAGCGACTACAGTATCTAAATTTGAAATTTACTATAAAAAACATTCAAAATAAAAAATATATAAAATTTTCAAAACTAAAAAAAATATTGAACATTTCAATAACCGAATTTTCTCAAAGAACTACGTAACCCTGATTCTTCATCCCTGATGGAGATACGTAGGAGCAAGGTCAAACCTTGTCGGGCTCCCTAAAATAAAAAAAATATTTTGTTTGTTTTATCGTAATCTCTTTCTTGGGAAAATAAATGTTTTTAAAAAATTACACTCAGGTTACTTATTTAATTAAAGGTACTGTCTTAGGACGGGCGTTGTGGGGTGCTAATACCTTCCCCACACGTAACCGACTCCTAGACTCTAAATCTGGTTTTGTGAACTTGCCTTATCCTGTTTTTGGTTTTCCATAGTTTTCCATTAATAAATTATGGTGGCAACTCCTCTGTTTTATTTAAAGAAAAATTATAGTTTTGTTCGCCATCCCCGTCGTGAACCCGGTTGCGACAATACCATTACCCATCAATGAACAAGGAATCCTTGATGGTAAGAAGAAAGCTAAGAAGGTGAAAGAAATCCATAAGCGAGTTAAACAGCAGATTGAAAAGAAAAATCAGCTATATGCAACTCATGCTAATAAAAGAAGGAGACGAGTCACATTTGAACCAGGAGATTGGGTATGGGTGCACATGAGAAAAGAAAGATTTCCAACCCAAAGAAAATCCAAATTGTCTCCTAGGGGAGATCGACCATTTCAAGTGATTAAAAGAATAAATGACAATGCTTACAAAATTGACCTCCTAGTTAAGTATAGTGTTAGTGATACTTTTAATGTTGCTGATTTATCTCCTTATGATGCAGGCGAAGATTCGAGGTCGAATTCTTTTGAGGAGAGAGGGGATGATGAGAACTAAGAGCTGATGTTTAACCCTGCACAAATAAATAATTCAAAGGATGCTTTGCAAATTCCAAGTGGACCAATCACCAGGTCAAGGGCCCAAAAATTGAAAGAGGCATTGATTGGGCTTATTCAAGATATTTTGGACTGCGCAAACAAAGTCTAAGATTGAATTGAAGCCTAATGATGTTCTTAATTTGATATGGGCTGATGAAGAAATTAAGTGAAGGAGATTTGGGCTAAAAGCAAATCATTTGAAGAGAAGGGCCCATAGAAATTGCATCAGCAGATTTAATTTAAGTGTAAATAGGCTATTTTGGGCTTAGGTTAAAATCTGAAGAATCACCCATTATTTTGTAGACAGATTTTAAATATTTTATTTTGATGTATTTTGATTAATTTTCCATAGGGCTTAGAGTAGTCATGCTTAGTAAATTGTGTTTTTCGTTTTCCCATTTGATGTAATAATTAGTCATCTATAAGTGTGCCAAAAAGCTGTTGCTGCATTAAATTTGGAGACTTGTAGGCTATTGAAGAGTTAGGTTAGCTTTTTAGAAGCTCAAAGGTCTACTTAAGTAAGAAAACACATGTAAACAACAACTTTGAATTTGAAATACGAACTTTGATTCTGAAAATTTCAGAAGTGAGGGTTTCTCTCTTGAGTTCTTCATTGGACTTGCAACTTATCAAGGACTGATCATCCTTATGGCGTTTTTCATACATTAGGGTTTTTGCTGCATTTCTTTTCCGCAAGACAAGGGTTCGGAATAGATCATCCTAGATCTGAATACTTAGGGATCTTGGGGCATACTACTCTTTGTTGTGGGTTCTGGAGATTATTGCTAACCGGGTTCACATCATTAACCCTTCTTTTTTTTCTTCTTTTTTTCTACACTTACTCAATAGAGAAAAGAAAAAACATGGATTATTCAAAATGAAAATAAATCAATATACAAAAATTCAATACAATCATTAATTCTAATTAATGTTCCATCTAGTTTATCAAAACCAAAAAAATGAAATTCACCCTTTACTATACCAGGAAAATATTTAACAGACAATTGAGATCCTATAAACCATGAGTATATATAAAGTAAATTAGAGATAAAATTTACTTTAAACTCTTTTTTTAACTCTTATGAATTTATAATCATAAAATTCACTTAACATTAACATAGATGTTAAAATACGTGCTAAAACAAGATAAAATCCTTAAAATCAAACCTGCACACTCCCATCATGACCTTTACAAACTCTCTTTTTTTTGTTCTTCTTTTTATTTGCTTTTCAATTTCAAATGCATTAAAAAAATGGATCCCTCTTTACAATCTGCATTTACTCATTAGAGAAAACAAAAAAAACATGGATTATTCAAATGAAAATAAATCAATATACAAAACGTTAATACAATCATTAATACTCTTTGCCTCTAATTAATGTTCCATCTCGTTTATCAAAATAAAAAATATCACCCTTTATTATATCGGGAAAATATTGAACATACAATTACTACTATATACTATATGACATGGCATAAAACATGAGGATATATGAAATAAATCATAAATGAAATTTATTTTAAACTCTTATTTTAACTTTTTCATTAATTTATAATCTTAAAATTCACTTAACATTAAGATACATGTTAAAATACACGTTAAAACGAGATAAAAGTATCCTCAGATCATAACATTAACAAAATCAATCATATTCGTCAAAATCTTTAAAATGAAACCCACGTGCTCCTATCATGACTTACTCAAAGCCTTATTTTTTTTTCTATTCTTTTTCTTTGCTTTTCAATTTCGAATGTGGTAAAAAAAGATTGACCCAGGTTTACATTCTGCACTTACTCATTAGAGTAAACCAAAAACATAGATTATTCAAAATAAAAATATATCAATATACAAAACCTCAATACAATCATTAATTCTCCTTGCCTCCAATTAATGTTCCATCTAGTTTATCCAAAAAAAATAGAATTCCTCCCTTTATTATACCAGGGAAATATTGAGCAGACAATTACCAATATGTATTATTTGACATCGCATAAAACATAAGGATATATAAAATCAGTTTTTGGATGAAGTGCATACCACTAAGCCAAAAGCTATAGTCATTAGTGAGGGTGCAAATCTTTCTAGTTAAGAGCGTAATAGTCCAAGTGCCACAATTCGATTGTGACTTGGCCCACCTGGCCTCCTCCACAGTATAATTGATGTTCCCCGCAACAATCTCCCCCACATCAACTATCCCACCTTGAATTGAACTCTTCGATTGTGACTCGACCCACCTAGCCTACACAACAGGACAATTATGCAACATGCAACAATCTCCCCTTGAACAATTGCCCCTTTGTGAATCGAACTCATGACCTTGCCTTTGATACCTATTGTTGGATTGAGAGTATACCACTAGACCAGAGGCTATACCAATTAGTCAGGGCGCAACTCTTTCTACCTAACAACGTAGTAGCCCAAGCACCACGATTCGATTAGAACTTAGCCTGCCTGGCCTCCGTCACGAGATAATTAATGTCATCCACAACATAAATTATAGATGAAATTTATTTTAAACTCTTTTTTTTAACTTTTTATAAATTTTTAATCATACAATTCACGTAACATTACGATACACGTTAAAACATGCTAAAACCAGACAACAAAATCCTCATATCACAATAGTGACAAAATCAACCATATTTGTCAGAATCTTTAAAATCAAACCTGCACGCTCCCATCATGACATGCATAAACCCTTCTTTTTTTCTCTTCTTTGTCTTTTCTTTTCAATTTAAGAAATGGTAAAAAAAACAAAAAAGTGGACCCCATTTTTACAATTTGCATTTACTAATTAGAGAAAACCAAAATCATGGATTAATCAAAATAAGAATAAATAAATAGACAAAACCTCAATATAATCATTAATTCTCCTTGCCTCTAATTAATGTTCCATCTAGTTTACTAAAACAAAAAAGTGGAATTCCACCCATTATACCGGTGAAATATTGAACAGACAATTACCAAAATATATTATTTGACATCACATAAAACATGAGGATATATAAAATAAGTTATAGATTAAATTTATTTTAAATTATTTTATTAATTTTTTTATAAATTTATAATCATACAATTCACTTAACATTAAGATAATGATAAAATACGTGCTAAAACGAGATAAAAGTGTCCTCATATCACAACATTGAGAAAATCAATCATTTCGTGAGAATCTTTAAAATCAAACTCGTGTGCTCCAATCATGACATGCATAAAACCTTCTTTTTTTTTCTTCTTTTATTTGTTGTTCAATTTCAATTGCGGTAAAGAAAAGAGAAACTCACTTTACAATCTACATTTACTCATTAGAGGAAACCAAAAACATGGATTATTCAAAATAAAAAAAAATAATATATAAAACTTCAATATAATTATCAATTCTACTTACCTCTAATTAATGTTCCATCTAGTTTATCAAAATAAAAAATTGGAATTCCACCCTTTATTATACCAGAAAAATAAACAGACAAATACCAATATGTGCTATTTGACATTGCATAAAACATGTGGATATATAAAATAAATTATAAACGAAATTTATTTTAAACTCTTTTTTTAAATATTTTATGAATTTATGATTATACAATTACTTAACATTAAGATACATGTTAAAATACGTGTTAAAACGAGAAAAAAAAATCCTCATATCACAACATTGACAAAACCAATCATATTCATTAGTATCTTTAAAATCAAACTCACGCACTCCCATCATGACTTGCATAAACCCTTCTTTTTTCTCTTTTTTACTTTGCTTTTCAATTTCAAATGCGGTAAAAAAGATGGACCCCACTTTACAGTCTACATTTACTCATCAGAGAAAACCAAAAGCATGGATTAGTCAAAATAAAAATAAATCAATATAGAAAGCCTCAATACAATCATTAATTCTCCATGCCTCTAATTAATGTTCCATCTGGTTTATCTAAATAAAAAAATAATTCCACCTTTTATTGTACCGGGGAAATATTGAATAGACAATTACCAATATGTATTATTTGACATCACATAAAATATGAGGATATATAAAATAAATTGTTCGATCAAGCACATACCACTAAGCCAAAAATTGTAGCCATTAGCACTTTTAAAAAATTCTGAATAGTGACTGAAATTCATAATCGAAATAGTCGGTCACTATTGGTGACCGAAAAAGTCGGTGACTATCGGTGATCGAATCAGTGACCGCTGATTTCGGTCATTGATTCGGCCACTGGTTCGGTCACAGATTCGGTTACTGATTTCGGTCATTGATTTGGTAACTGATTTCAATCACTAATTTTGATCACTAATTCGGTCACAAATTCAGTCACAGATAATAATAATAATAATAATAATAATACTAGTAATAATAATAATAATAATAACAATAATAATAGTAATAATAATAATATAATAACAATAATAATGATTATAATAATAATAATAATAATAATAATAATACTAATAATAGTAGTAATAATAATAATAGTAATAATAATAATAATAATAGTAATAATAATAATTATTATTATAACAATAGTAATAATAATAGTAATTATAAAAACAATAACAATAATAATAATAATACTAATAATAATAATAGTAATAGTAATAATAACAATATAATAATAATAATTATTATTATTATTATTATATGAATGATAATAGTAATTGTAATTATAATAATAAGTATAATAATAATCGTAATATGACAGAAAAGTTGCTTTGGTCTGCTGGTTATAGGTTCTCTTAAGCTATTGAGAGGTTTTAGGTTCAACTTTTCCTTAGTGCACTTTATCTAAAACCTATTGAAATGATTAATGGTTGGTGATAAAAATAATATAAATGATAATAGAAATAAATGGTGTAAAAATAATATCTTTTTTATAATAAAAATAATATTCGTCAATTTTTAAAGTAGATCACAGAATCGGTCACTATACATCAGCGACCAACAAAATAGCGACTGACACGTTTGGTCACTACATCGGTAACTGTTTTAATCAATCACCGATTTTGGTCATTTAATAATTGATTATTTGGTCAGTGTTAGTGATTTTTCTAGTAGTGTAGTCAAGATGCAACTCTTTCTTCTTAAGGGCATAGCAGCCCCAGCACCACGATTTAATTGTAACTTGGCCCACTTAGCCACCGCTACAAAACAATTGATGTCGCCCGTAATAATCTTCCCCTCAACACTTAGTTGACGCCACAAGACAATTGTGCAACCTACAACAACCTCTCCCTGAACAATTGTCTCTTTAATAATGAAACTTGCGACTTTGGCTCTGATATCAATTGTTAAATCGATCATATAACACTAGGCCAAAAGTTATAGTCATTGGTCAGAAGCAACTCTTTCTACTTAAGAGCGTAGCAACCCAAACACCATGATTCGATTGTGACTTGATCCACCCAACCTTCGTCACGAGATAATTGATATCACCCACAACATAAATTGTAAATAAAATTTATTTTAAACTATTTTTGTTTAACTTTCTGATAAATTTGTAATCATATAATTCACTTAACATTAAAATACACGTTAAAATACAAACTAAAACAAGTATCCTCATATCACAACTCATATTTGTCAAAATCTTTAAAATCAAATTTATATGCTCCAATCATGACCCTCACAAATCCTTTTTTTTTTCCTCTTCTTCGTCTTTGCTTTTCAATTTGAAATGTGGTAAAAAAATGGTAAAAAAAAGTGAACCCACTTTACAATCTAAAATTACTCATTAGAGAAAATAAAAAATATGGATTAATCAAAATAAAAGAAAATCAATATCCAAAATCTCAACATAATCATTAATTGTACTTGACACTAATTAATGTTTCACATGATTTATCAAAACAAAAAATTAAAAATTTCACTCTTTATTATACGAGTAAAATATTGATGAAATAATTATCGATATATACTATTTAACATAACATAAAATATAAAAATATATAAAATAAATACAAATTTATAATCATTAGATTCATTAAGTTACATGTTAAAATATACGTTAAAATAAGATAAAAGTGTCCTCCATTGTCCTTAAATTATAACATTGACAAAATCAGTCATATTTTTCATAATTTAAAATCAAACCCGCGTACTCCCACCATTACCAACAAACCTTTGTTTCTTTTTTCTCTTTTTTATCTTTATTTTTCAATTCCAAATGCAATAAAACAAAAGTAGACCCCGCTTACTCATTAGAAAAACAAAAATAGATTATTTAAAATAAAAATATATCAGTATACATATACAAAACCACGATACAATAATTTATTCTCCTTGCTTTCATCTGGTTATTCAAAATATTGATAAGACAATTATCAAGATGAACTATTTGACATAACATTATATATATGAGAACTAAATAATGGTATCATAATGTTTATGATATTGGAATATTATAAATAATATATGTATCTGGTGAGTATAATTTTCCTTCATGTCATATGGTCAAATTCCAACTTCCCATGAACACTACTAAATACTCAAAACCAAAATATTTATATAGTGAAAGCCATGTTGTTCAATTAAACATTTCTAATACAGAATCATAACCACGTTCTTAAACTTTAAAATTGAGAGGTTTTAAAAGGTATATTATTCAAGAAATTTTAGAACCTTAAATTTTGAATAAGGCTTCAAATGTATTAAAAAAATAACAATAACATTTTGCAAATAAAGCATGTAATAAGATTCAAACAAGTTAAACTATTGGAAATGTCAAAACAGCAAAAGAAGGAAAAATATTAATTTATATATTATATAAAAAAAGTTAACAGCAACGGCAAGAACAGCGAGGAGAAGACAAATTTCTTCTCGGGTGGTAAAAAAGCAGAATAGAAACAAAAAACTTAAACCTGCTTTTTTTTCTTTTGTTTGGTTAATTATAATCTATTTACATTAAAAAAATCGACCATCATGCCCGCCACTGATTTGTTAAATAACCGAGTCCCGAAAAATCCGGATCTTTTTCCTGTTCATGCAACCTCGGGCGGAGGAGGAACATTAAGGTCGAGATCTAACACTCTCCTATGTGGGACCCGCTCGTAATCCACGACGGAGGACGAGTCGGATTCACTCTGGGTGGCGGCGGAGGAGGCGGCGGTGCGGCGGAAAGCCGTCACGGGAAGATCAAAAGCGCGCACCTCCGCACGCGCGAACGCGTCGAAGAAAACCATGGGGCGGGCGACGGGGTAGACGAACGCCCCGGTGGAAGCGAGTGGGGTGAGAGTGAGGTCAAGCGGCGGCGGAGACGGGGACTCGAGGGTGCTGCTCTGGCTGGGGCTACGTGCCAGGTGGGTAAGTTCCGCGTGTGTGGGAAAATTGGTCTTGGCCTTCGCGCCGCGGAAATCACGCGCCGCCGTGTCATAAGCACGCGCGGCCTCCTCGGCGGTGTCGAAGGTGCCGAGCCAGACGCGTGTTTTCTTCCCGGGGTCGCGGATCTCGGCGGCGTAGCGGCCCCACGGTCTCTTCCTGACCCCACGGTATCGGATCTCTTTGTCCAAACGGGTCGAATTGGACCCGGATACATCGTTGGATCTGTTGTCACTCGGAGCCATTATTGTTGTTTCGGTGAGTTTGAGATTGAAAGAGAGAAAAAAGTGAGAGAGTAGTGTTGCAGGCTTGAAAGAGGGAGACAATAGTTGCGGTGTTGGAAGGGTTTTTATAGCGAAAAGTTGGGTGAGAGAGAGAACAGTGTGTGCGTGCGCGTTAAAAAAGCTACGCTCCTTTTGGGCGCTTGTTGCGTACTCAACGTAGATTCACTTGCATAAATAATGTGCTCACTGGTCTCCTGCTCCTAATTTCATTCCAAATTATTCTTTTCATGTGGCTAGAGAATGCCACAAATGTTTTCAAAGGTAGTAATTTATATAAATTATAGCTGCAAATCGTTTTTTATTTTTATAAATTTTATTTAGTGAAATTCATCTTGTTCTATCAATGCCGATAACAGGAGACGATAAAGTGATTAAATTTTATTAGATAAGTGTATTGTTATGGAATAATTATTTTATCATAAAAAATTTGTTGTTTTTCAATGGTTTAATTTAAAAGCTTATCTTAATATAATTATTATTAGTTATTTTTTATTTTGAACTATATAATTAATTATATTAAATTTTTTATATTGACGAGGAAATTTCAACTTTTTAAACTTATATGGAATAAGAGGATTTAACTTTTTTTAGGGTTAAACCTTCATCGCAATATATTAGACTTTTTTATCTTTTAATTAACTTTCTAAATCACTCATTTCTTTTATACTCAGTTTCAACCTTTTTTCCTTCAATTTCTTTTGTGATGGTTATATAAGTTTGTCTTGTGCTACTCTGGAAGGAGGGAATGTATTTTAAAGAAGAAAGGTGCTTACAATTGATTATTAGGATATCGATGACTGAAAATTTCAGAAAATTAAATAGATGTTTAGCAAAATCTATCACTAATTACAATCTCAATTTCCCATTTTTAATTAACGACCATTATTTCATTGACTTACGTATCACTCACTCGATCAATAAAATATATTATTATTTTCATACTTTTGGAATATTTTTAAAATTCTATTAATATTATGTATGCTTAATAAAATTACGAAAGTATACATATTTAGTAAAACTGATAAATTAAAATTAAAAATGACATACACATTGATAAAATAAAAAATTATAATAAAATATTAAATTCTATATCTTGTTATTTTTAAAGTATGAATCACCTAATATGAAATTATTTTAATTTTATAAATAATTTTAAATTCAATTCTTAGATATGTTATAATAAATATTTTAAAAATTATTTTATAATGATTTTATTTGACTAAAACAAATTCGGATTTATTTCTGGTGAGTGATACATTCTAAAAATTACCTTACCAAAGTTGCTGCTACGGTTACAACTAATACAAGTCATAACCAAGACACGGGTCTATTTTCAAATTTCTGGTTAACAAAAACATAGAAAAATAAAATAGAAAAGATGTTTCCAGTATTCATACATTTTATTTTGAAAGACAAATGTTCTGCACTAGTATTACTTATATTTCTTATCTTACCCTTGATTTGTAAAAAGGGAAAGGAGAATGATGAAGAAGTTGAGAATTAACATAGTTTGCATGGTAGAGAGTGAGAAAAAAATTTAAAAGTTGGTAAAATTCGTTATAAAACTTTTTATTTATTTTTACCTATCTTTCTGTTTTTTATATTTTATTAAATTATGCAACTTTCAAAATATTTTATCTCCATTTTTAGTTTATTTATAATTTATCATACTAAAAGTTTTTAATTTTAGTTTTTAAATTTTTTATTTTATACAAAATCCTTTTTGATTGATCAAGAATACAAAATGAGAATGTATATTATTGTATTTGTTATAAGGTTATAAAAAAATATATTCTCGAATGTGTTCAATTCTCAATAAAGTTTCATTTTTTTTTCACGTGATAAAGGGCAGGTAAGTAATATTCAAAGCCGAAAAAAAAAATAGCAGTTTAGTTTAATCCAACGGATGAAGTGAAAAATATGTTGATCCAATTTAATTCATATTCTAAATAGTTTGAAAAATTTTGTTCTAATATGCAACCCTATATCCAGCCAAAGAGGTATTTTCACCTAATTTAAAAGAAAAAAAATTAAAAAATGCTACTTATTTATATATAGATTTTAACATCGGTATATATTAATTTTAATAAAATCATTTCAAACTTTTCTAAAATTATAGTTATTATTTTTAAAAAATAGACTACTACACTAATAAATTCATTTGAGATACTGGATAAACAAAGTTAATTCTAGAAACGTGATAAAAAAATATATATATATATCTGTTTCAGATAGTTTGTAAGTTGATAATAATGATGAGTAATGTAAGATAGAGATCTGACAGTTAAAATATTTCAAAAATAAATAAATAATATTGTAAGTCACTTGTAAAAGATAACTAAAGATTGATAGAAGTATAATAGACTATACATGATAATACTTACACATTTTTATACTAGTTTATTCTAATATTAGTTTACGTCTAATTATCTTTTACTATTTATAAAATTAAAATGTTCAACTAATCAATAATTAAATTATTTTTTACTATTTATAAAATTAAACTATCAATAATTAAATAAAAATATGTTCGCTCCCAATTTTAATTTATATTTAATACAAAAAGTCATTTATGATTATCCTATCTATCTTCTCTTAAAATAAAAAAATAAGTATTTTTTTTCATAAAATGTTATTTATAATATTTTATAGTATTCTTTAACTCTTATTTTTAAATATAATAAAGAAGTTGTTTGTATGATTACAGGAGAAACTTTCCCAACATAAAGGATATAAGTTGTTGAAGAGAGAACGAGAACTTTATAAAATGAAGATTTTTCAAATAAAAAATAATAATCTCCTTATAGTTTTGTTAGATGTTCTATAGATTTTGTACTAAGATAAACTTTATAAACTATAGCACACAATTTTCATTTAATGTAGTCTTTCAAAATCACATAAATTATTAGTATTTTTGTGTATGGAGAGTTTCTATATATAGACTAAACATAGTGAATAAGATCATTGAAGTTTATATAAAATAATCTTTTCTCCTCATGTCATTGAAGTTAGTTGACACCTTCTTCTGTTATACTTGTTATATGAAAATGATTTTTTTTTTCTTTTAACATCCTTTTATAGTATTGACACTACTAAATTAAAATATAATCTCAGAATAAATTAGTACTATGTTAAGATTAACAAGAGAATGAATTCGTGATTAGAGTCTAGTAAAGACTATAATATTTAGCAAATGAAATTTGAATCTTATGTTAAATATATGTCTTTAGTATGTACTATTTTGTTATTGACATGTCGTCTAATTATTGGATATGTAATTTAGACTTTTTTACTTTAAATGATTTCATTATCTTGTATAAATTTATTTTACTTTTTTTATATATAAAGACTTATTTATCTTTATACAAACTTAAAAAATATATAATTAGATTATTAAAACTTATTATTATTATTTATTATAATAAAAATCATGAATTATTATAAGATGTTATTGACTATATATCTTAATACAAACCAAATATATATTACCAGAGTATATGTATCTTAATACAAACTAAATATATACTACCAGAGTATATGTATCTTAATACAAACTAAATATATACCACTAAAATTAAGTGTTTGTTGGTCTAAACTTATGATGTTTAGGATAATCTTTTTACCAACTCTAATTATATTTTCACACGTACAAAAGAAAGTTGTTTTAAAATCTCCAATTTAATTTCAGTTCTTTTATTTTAATTAATTTAAAAATTATCTCATAAAAGAAGTAATAAAGAAAAAAAAAGTAATATCATGGGTTTCTATTTATATATTTAATCCGTTATTTATATTTCTTATCAAATAAATTTTTAGTTATAATAATTTTTAAATAATATATAATAAAAAACAAACACCCCTAGTATTGTATTGTATGTTTAATCCTAAATTCTAAACTCTAATAGAAACAAATAGATTTATTATTTTATTTATCATTTATTTTTATTTTTTATTTATTACGTTATTTACAGTTTTTATTAAATTAAATAAATTATAGAATTTTTAAAATAATTTTTATTTATATTTTCTAAAATAGCTAAATACTTTTAACTCATTTATTTTCTATTTATTTATCTGATTCTAGACCTTAAATAAATGAAGATTCACATTAAAAATCTCACTAGTGTCTTAGGATTCCTTTTATCAATAAAAATATTGTTGAATATAAATTTTTATCAATAAAAAATTTACTAATAAAAAAATTCCCATTAAAGATACTTTAATATGAATGGAGTACCCATCTCCCATGTAACTTTTTTAACCTGCCACTGTACTGTAAAGAGGGCACACGCGCGTGCACATGCACGTTCAACAAACACCAACCAATCTTCTTTTATGGTTATACCTTATTCTATGTAATGTAATATTCTGCACGGTCAACGAGATTTTTTAACTTTGACTGTACTGTGTACCATGAGTTGTTCCGCCGCCCTCAACGAAATCAGAAAACATGACCACGTGCTCCCTCGGTGGACACAACATTACCTACGGAGGCGGCAAAAACCCTAACGGCTGTTAAAACATCTACATGTGTCTCTGTTGTGCTGCCACAAACGGAACATGACGGCAGTTTGAAGATGCTTCTCCACACATTTGTCGGCATGCTTTAACCATCGCCGCGTGGAACGGATCGAACTGGATAAACAAATGATTTTTTTAATTATTTAATACAAGACTTTTTTTATACAATATTTAACTTGAAAACTTAAATATGTTTTTAATTTTTTTAAAGAATACTTAAAACTAGCTTCTAGTTCTTTAGAAAATATGTAAAGTTAATAATAAAAGATGTTGATTTCTTTTTCTTATTTCATTTTACTTAACAAACTAAATATATTTCATCAACTATGTAATTAATACATTTGTAATAAATTTTCTTTCATATTTTGATTTATCTGTGTAAATATTCATTATATTCTTAATATTAACAAGAAAATAACTTATATATTTATTCTTTTGATAAAATTTGTGAAATTAATAGATTAAAGATATATTGTTTCTAGTGTCAAAATTATTGCTAGGCCACATGAGTTTGATCTTTCCTAAAACATAAAATTAGTTCAATAAATAAAAATTTAAAGATTCATTTTTAAAATTAAAACTGTATCAACCTCAAATTTATTAAAATAATATCCTTCAAATCAATTATTATATTTAATATATTATTTATTTTAGAATTTGAAGTTTATTATATTTTTATTTTTAAAACGAAATAAAAATATATAAAATGGTATGTCACCTTAATTTAAATAATATAAAATTATTAGATATATTAAAAATTATTATTTGAAAGGCCGGAGAGCGGTGGTAAAATATACATAAACTTAACTATAATTAATAATCAGATAATTTATTAAAGACTTTTGCTTTAGTTTTGTGTAGTACGAATTGCACAGTGAAGAATGGGGACGGTTTTAGATGTTGGCAAGTGATCCCTTGCGGGAAACAAGCATAGCCGCCCCTGCATGAATGTAACGCCGTCCTTGCAGAGAAGAAATATTATTGTAATACTTTGTAATACCATGAACTAGGACAAAAGAATTATTGTAACACCAACTCGTGCTCATGTCTTAAATTAATTAATTGAAAAAAAGAAAAACAGTTGCTTTTAGTATACTGTAAGTATGGACTAAGTTTTGATATAGGTGTTTGGTTTGAAGGTTTCACTATTTTTAACTCAAACAGAGAAGGTGCACTACTTGTTTCATCCAGGGTTAGAACTCTTTTTAGTACAAAAGCACACATATTATACTTATATAATGGGATCTAATAAAATTTTATTTCACTTGGCTTATACATGTATTCAATTTTCTATTATTTTTTTTTTATGATTTTTGATATATTTGCAATTATACATATCATCATATATTCTGACTTATATTCTAACTTATGTTTTTCAGTTAGCTTTTAACTTTTGCTTTTATTTAAAAAAATGTTTAATCTTCTTAACAGGGATTGATAAACAAGGTGTTTAATAATTCCTAGTTTTTTTTTTATAAAATATATTATTAGTTTTACTATTTAAATTAATTTTATTGTTAGTATTTCATAAATAAGTTTTTTGAATCATTTATATTATTTTTGAGATGTTTTTTTAGATGTTACTTTTTAAATTTTTTAAATTTATTTCTTTCCTATTCTTGACATATTTATTATATATAAATTGTAGATTAACATATGTGCTTAAAGTTTAAGCTTTTACTTATTTTTACTAATTCACCATATAATTTAAAAAAGACCAATAAGATTACACTAAATTTGCAAAATTTTGTATTCACTTATTTGAGTGGAGGAAATGTTACAAAGCGGTGAAATCACCATATTCACACTCTTCATGTAATTATATTTGAGGTGAAAGTGATCTTGGCATGAGAAAATTCCTTAAGTGACCTTGCTTAAAAATAACACCTCGTTCTTATAATTATGTTGTTACTCACATTGAATGTAAAAACACATTTCATCTCTTCTTCTTTTTTTGTGTTTTTTCATATTATATTTACTTATAAAGAAGTAGAAACAAAGAGATACTCCTCCATTTATATAAACTGATTTCCAAATGTTGATTGCCATTATGAGAACAAATTTATAAAAAATTAATTAGACCATGAGTAATTATTAATTTTTTTTATTTTTTATTATATATTTTACTAGGATTTGAACTAGTATTTTAATGAAATGGGTTCGAATTAACCTGATCCGAGTTCGTACTTGAATATATGAGTTGTTGTAGTTTCGAGGTCTAGCGAGAGGTTTACCTGCAAAAAACATTCGAGAGGTTTACTTGCAAAAAACACTCTGACAATTAAGTAAGTAGGTGATCAATTAGGTGAGTGAGGAAGAGTGTATTAGTGAGTATGAAAGTTAAGTGATAAGTGAGTGATACTTCCTGTAGCAAGTGTTATATATAGGTTTTGGGTTGAGCTGAACTTAAAGAAACATCGGGGAGATCTCACAAGAATGAGACAAGAGCCAACCCATATAAGGGAATGACGCCACCTTCAACCCAAAACCTTACGGCATTAGGTTTGTGGGTATTCTTTCTTATATGTTGCTCAACTTTCTCATTCCTACCCAATGTGGGACTTAGACTCACACTTGAATACCTAACAATCTCCCCCTCAAGTGAGAGTCTCTCCTCCACATTGATATACTCCCCCTCGAGCGGAAGCAATCTCAAACCCGAGTACATTACTCATGACCGCTTCACTTGTACCGCCGTTCACACACTTATACGGGACACAGACTTTCGATACAGAGTCAAACTATACTTGCTCAAGCCGTAAACCAATGGCTCTGATACCACTTGCTGGGAGAATCCGAGGGGGAAACCTTGGGGAGATCTCACAAGAATGAGACAAGAGCCAACCCATATAAGGGAATGAAACCACTTCCAACCCAAAACCTTAAGGCATTAGGTTTACGAGTCTTCTTTCTTATATGTTGCTCAACTTTCTCATTTCTATCCAATGTGGGACTTAGATTCACACTTGAATACCTAACACGCAGATAGAAGTCGAGATTCGGAGATTGTTAGATACATATGGTAACGGATTTTCAGCAAGTGTACTGAGTCCTCAAGTAATATAGTAAATAAGAAGAGTATCGTATCCACAAGGAACAAAATTTTATTTAAAACTGAATATGTATTAATGTATGGTGAATAACAGCAAGTAATAATAATGAGGTTATTTAGGAATTTAAAGAATGTAACAATAAAGCAATTAAAAGTGATAAAATTAATAGTAATAAAGGCCTTAGGATTGAATTGTAACTCTCTCTCCTTCCCATACACTCATAATTAAGTAATTATGTCATCTCATTAAATTACCCTTCTGTGCAAATCAAAACCTTTTCAACCTGATTCCTCTAGCATTGAAATTCATAGATTAAATTATCTAGCTCTATTCCTAGTTACTAGATTAAATTAATCAGTATTAAGAACATTTGCAATGAACAGTCATTACGTTACACTTCATTCCTGAACGTATACATGCAATGAGTTGAACGTTTATTTCCAATTTCAAATAATGCTTTTCAGTCAAAATGAGAAATCTAAAATATATAAATGCCAAACAAAACGTTAACAAAGGTATTTAAATTAAATGACATAAAAACAATATTAAGAGTGCATGTGAATTTGAGAATTTACATTCAATCCCAAGAAGAAGAGAAGTTAGCTTCGCATGGTAGCCATGAAAATACAATAGAAAAGGAAAACAAAAATTCTTGATCACAACGACACTTCAAGAGATCTTCCCAAGATGATGATAGCTCCCATGTTCAACCTAGCCTCTCTTTTATAAAAGATCTCTGCTGTCTGTTATAGAGCAGCCGTTATTTCGCACTTTACACCTTTTGTGGCATTGACGCTTTCGTTCAGAGCTTCTTTCTGATTTAAGTGAGTTTTAGCTCGAGCTTCCCCTTTAGCGTAAGCAAGAAGTCACTTGAAATCAGTTTTTCTGCTCCTTTCCTTAATTGCAACGTTTCTCATTCTCTCTTCCTTCGAATCTTACCTAAATCTCAACAGCATTTTCTCTTTCCACAACCAAAACGCATTAAACAGAAAAATCAACAATAAAATCTCTAACTAAACAAAATCCCTAAAAATCCTATAATTAAAATAGAATCACTGTTAAAAATCCTAACAACTCTATACGTAATTAACCAACAATTAACAGTGATCAACATAATCTGTGAATCTCGAACATGATCATAACTGATCTGAATATATCAAGTCAGGGTGGTACATTATACATAACAGATTCTTGTTCATACAGAGATTTAAACTCACTGTGTGCATCAAAGATTCATTTCTTAACTAGGAGGGGCTAATATAAGTTCTGCCAGAAAAGCAAAGGAGACACGGAACTGAATCGGTAAACTCTAATTTGATGTTTTGTAAGACTGGCCATGTATACATGTAAAAGAAACTCAGATGAGAATACCATTAGAGAATTGTATTTTGGAATAAGAAACTAGAGACTTTAAAGTTTGAAGAAGGAGAGATCAACCATAAACCCTAACTATAAAGGGATTGAAAACTTGACCTATAATATTTCTTCTGGTTAAACATGCTGCAGGAAGCAATACTACCCATTTGGTCTCCACATACATGACAGGGACACCCTATTACCTGCTTTGCATCTCTGTTTGAACTTAAACTTGTTACACTCACTTATTTCATGTAATATGATACGCTTAGGCGAGAATCCCCTTGTTTAAGTGAAAAATCTCCCGCTTGAGTGGAAATAGTCGAGAAAACACTTTCACTCTAGGGTCATTCTCACCTAGGCGAGACTACTCTCGCATGAGCAAAAATATCTCCTCGCTAGATGAAGGACTTGGGTGAAGGATTTATCACCTAGGCAAAAAAAGTCCAAAGAGCACCTCAGTTCCAGGTCTTCTTGCCTGGACAACTATATTCTCGCCTGGGCGAGACTACCTTCTCGTTGGGCGAAGCACCTCTCGCCTTGGTGAAATTGGACCCGAGAGGACCTCTCAGATTTTCAAGTGAATTCATCTGGGCAAGAGGGCCTGGGCATGTTATGCAAAAAAAACAACAACTTCTTAGATGAATCATGCAGTTCCTACTATCTCAGAGCTACCATGCACGACTCAGGTGACTAAATTGGGCAAAAATCAACTTGTATACACGATGATTGATCTACCTTAGCACAAATTATCTATTCAGCAAAACAATATATAATCGAATTTCACAGAGTTACATCATACATGCAAGAATCAAATCAACATTAAAATTTAAATTCAAATTTTAGACCTGTAGAGAACCTTCACAGATGCATTTCATAGATACTAGCTTATAAAACCCTAACCTACAATCACACCCAAAACAAACAAAATGCAAGTCATTTTCCCTTACCTAAATCAGAGCAGGAATTCTCTCTAAGTCTGTGTTTGGTTGAACCAATTTGTGTGGATGTACTGTTCAAGAGGATGGATTGTTGTGGATGAATTCTGTTTGGTTGCATTAATTTGGGAGGATGGATTGGAAATGATTTGCAGGTTGGAATCCTAGCTCATGTGAAAAGATTTGAAGGGATGAAATTAAAAATTATGAAACAGTCCCTCTAAGTGAGTTGAAAATTACAAACAACCTTTTCCACAAGGGTTAATTAGTAATTTCACAAATATATCATTTAAAAAATAAAAAAATCTATAACATCTATCAAATCATTCCCAAACTTTCACAAACATTCCTTTCAAATCCCTTCAAATCTTACCATTTATCCATTAATCTAAACAACCTTATCATCCACACACAATCCACTCAAATTCCTTCAAATTCATTCCCTCAAATCCACTCCTCCAATCAAACTAAGCCTAAGAGTTCCAACAGCCTAAACTTCCCAAATGACCTCTGATCAACGATTAGACTAACATGCTAAGACATCGAGCTCACATGCAAGCTCAAACAACAAAGGGAGCAAAATTCCTAAAACTCGCTCTAATGGAAGAGGGCAAAAGATGAATTTACTCTAACAATGGTTTTGATCATATAGCCTTACTCTGTTCTTTGCTACGAGTTCAACGACAGGCTTCATTTGCAAAACTGATAACAGACGGACGCAGAGGCTTAGAGAAAAGTTAGAAGAAAGGAAGAGACAGGTTTAGAGAGATGGTGCTTAAATAAAAATCAGACTTGACTAATAGCATTTTCTATAAATATATATGAATTTTCAGTTTATTAATAAAATATTCAAATATTCATTTTTCTTACTTTTACTTTAAAAGTAAATTTCTAGGTCATTATAATTAATATCATTATTAGTTTTATTAATATTATTACCATCATTGGTATTATTAATATTATTATTATTACTATTAATGTTAATATTATTATTAATATTAATTTTATAATTCTATTAATATTATTGTTCCGAATATTATTTTTACCAATATTATTAATACTATTAGTATTATTATTAATACTATAGTTGTTATTGTTAATGAAAATAAAAATAATATTAGTAATAATATTATTATTAACATTGATAATAACTTTATTATTCTTTATTAGTATTAATATCATTATAATATTATAGAATTTGTTTTTAATATTATTAACTATTTAATTTTTATTATTAATATTTATATTATAATTTTTTTTAATTTTATTTTTAATAATATTAATTTATGATTAGTTTTATTATTATTATTATTATTAGTTTTATATTTATATGAAAGATATTTTTAGTATTCATAATATTTTTATTAAAATTATTTATATTAGATTATAATATTCTTAATATTATTATTAAGAATATTATTGTTATTGTAATTAATATTATTGTTATTATAATTATTGATATTAGTACTAATATTATTAATAATATTAATATAGTTAATATTATAAATTTTATTAATATTATTATTCTGAATATTATTAATATTTTTCTTATTAATATTTTTAATATTTTTATTGATATTATTTTTAGTGTTATTATGGTTATTTTTAATAAAAAATAATATTAATAATATTATTATTAAAATTTGAAATGGGATAACGAATTTGGTAGGTAATTTTAGAAGGATTTTGGATTCAAAATTTTTTCAAAATTTTATACGTTTACTACTTTTTTTATTTTTTTAGTATTTTTTATTTATTTTTTTCTATTTCACATATCTTTACTTATTAAAAGAAATTGTATGAGGAAAGAAAAAAGAAGATACTAACATTGTGATCTATTAACATACGTATTAGGACTGAAGTTAAAAAATTCTGAAAATTGTTGTGGTGTTTCCTTGTATGGATTAAAGATTTCTCAAAAAGTTCTGAAAATTTTTGGATCTTTTTTTTAAAAAAGATAGTATTTAAAACCGATATAATAAGATAGATATTACATCAGTTGAGAATCACAATCGATATAATATCTCATTTTGAGGGATACAAAGAAAAAGAGAAAAAAAGAGAGAGAAAGTAGAGAAGAAGAGAAGATTGATTCTCCTGTCTTACTATCCACACTTAGTTTAAAACTGAGAAACAATGAATTTTTGGAAAGGAGGCTATCATTTTTGAAAAACACTCACAGGTATGATTTGTAAGGTTTAGATTTTCATATAAATCTTGAAGTTTGAAATTTGTAAATCCTATGTTTTTATCTCCCTGTGATGTTTTTTTTATTTCTTCATCATTTCATTTTCATATAAAGATAAAAAAATAAAAAAAAGGAGGTCCTTTTGCTCTTTATGACATTTTGTTTTTTTCTTGTTTCTTAAATAATAAAGAAAATTCATCATCTTCCATCTTCCATACATTCTTCTCTGTATTTTGTCCATGTATTTTGTGCTCCCAAAACCACTCCAAACACAGCCCCAAAACAACCTCCGCTGTCATCCGCCATTCTTCCTGTGCCGCCGCCGCTGCACCGCCCCGCACCGTCGCCGCACCACCTGCTGCCACCGCCCATTGTCGCACTGCCTGTTGCTGCCGCTGCCGCTTTGGGTTGGTAGACCTAACATGGGTTTGGAGTAAGGTGGTGGTGGCTTAGGGTTGAGCTGATGATGGCCTAGGGTTGTGAAGTTGGAGCCTTCCTATTTGCACCCCCCATATTATCATAACACCCCTTATCTCAATAAAAAAATCATTCTGGGTTATTTTGAGTGAGCCCAATATTTAAAAAAAACACTTTTATTTGTGTACTTCCATAGTTTAAGCTTATATTTTGCATGCTTTTTTTTTTCCTTTTAGTTTTTAATAAAAATAAAATTTTAATATAAAAAACTTTGGAAATAAAATAAAATTTTGGGATTATTATATATTTTTTAATAATGTTAGATATCAAATGGCCGCACGCTTCATACGATATTTAATATAAAAATTTGAAAATAAAATTTTGGGATATTATATTTTCTAATGATGTTAAATATCAAATGGCCACAAGCGTCATACGATATTTAATATTATTATTCTAAAGATTTTAAATATCAAATGACTGCACGCGTCATACGATATTTAATATAAATTTTAGAAAATAAAATTTTGAAATATTATTTTTTATTTAATAATACTAGATATCAAATGGCCATACGCGTTATACGATATTTAATATTATTATTCCAAATGTTTCTTAAATATCAAATGGCTACACGCGTCACGCGATATTTAATATGAAACTTTGGAAATAAATCATTTTAATAAATATAACAAATTAATTACAAAAATGTCACAAATAAAATATTAACCCGATGAACAATCTTATCCAAAGAACTACGACCATTTTACAAAATCACACTTATTTTACTCTTTTAATTAAAGGTACCGTCTTAGGACGGCGTTGTGGGGGTGCTAGTACCTTTTCCACACATAACCGACTCTCGGATCCAAAATATGGTTTTCCCATACTTGCTTTATCAATTTTTCGGTTTTTCTATAATTTTCCATAATAAACTATGATGACGACTCCTTTGTTTTGAAAATTAAAATATTTTATTTTGTTCGTCGTTCCCGTCGTGAACCGGTTGCGACAAATGTAAATGGACCCAAACGAAATCTACTAAAACCAGTGAATGCAAAAATGGAGTGAATGAAACTACAAACACAATGAGAGCAAAGGAAAATGGGGGGAACAACATGCGACGTACCTTGAGAGTGAAACTGAAAATCAAACCAATGGCACCCAAACATGAACCGAAAACGTGATCCAATGGCACCCATACCCAAACCAGTGGCACCCAAAACGTGAACCAAAATCGTGAACCAATGGCACCCAAAAGGCCAACCAAAAACGTGAATTTAAAGAGTGCTCCAAACCAAACTTAAAGAGTGAACGAAAATGGGGGAGTGATTGAAATAATGGCACGCGCAACAGTGACGGGGAAGGAAAAATGAACAGAGCCAGTGAAGGAGAAGGAAGCATTAGAGAAAAGTTGTGCGTGATCTAATATATCGCTTGACATCCCTAATTTTAACTTGAGGGAGATACTACGTCGGTTAGAAGCTTCCAACTGATGTAGTATCTGGCCAAATTTTACCCAATTTTTTTCCAAAATTTACTCACACGCCACGAGGAGGATATTACGTCGGTTGAGAGGTCCCAACCGATGTAATATGGGCTATATACTACATCGATTGGAACCTCCCAATCGATGTAGTATCTTCAGTGCCAAAAAAAAATCAAATTTTGAATTCTTATTTTTTCAGTCTTTTCTACATCGGTTATGAGTGGAAACCGATGTAGAAGATGGTATATTACATCGATTTTTGGTTAACCGACGTAATATCTCTTCAAATATTTATAAAAATATCACCACATTTTTTGTTTACATTGATTCCATTTTAACCGACATCATATCCTGTTATAAAATGCGTTTTTGTACTAGTGAAATATAATTTTTAGTATACAAATAATTAATTTTAAATAAAATAAAATTTAACATGCATAAAGAAAATAATAAATTGATGAAGTATTTATGTATTCAGAATTAACATTGTTTAATCCCGCTAACGTATAATTGAAAGGTAATTCAAGAAGTATTGCATTCTTGAAGATCTCATAAACTTAAAAGATAAAATGGGATACATCGTGTCTCATTCTGAATATATTTTATTTTTCTTGGAGCGATCTATAGGTTTTAAAATGCTCTATATACACATCCATCTAATATATGAGTTAACTATCTATAAAATAAGTTCTAAACTTTAAAAGACTAGTGTTAATCATGTATATGGTACAATCATGTGAGTTCACAAAACACAAAAATAGCAAGAGTTAGATAATAAAACCACGCTATGCATATCTCACTAGTAAACATAGCTTGTAAGATTTTTATATCAGATATCATATTTCCACTTATTTCAACTATCAAAAACATTCCTCATATAGACTCCAAATAGATCTAAATATCACAAGATAGGCATCATACATATAGATCACACAATGGATCTACCATCTTCCAAAAAACTCGTATTAAGTCGACTATTATTAGAGGCTAAAATCTAATCCAGTTCTCAAGACTTAGGTTACTAGCAAATCTAATAGAAAGGATCAGAGTAAGCGTTCAAACATCCAATACTGACTATCTATAACGGGTCCTAATGTGTATGAACTACCTCATCTACTTCTCATCGCTTTATGTCTTAGTCTAAATAACTTAGATCATCAATAAAGCTAGATTATCTCTGTTAAAACATAAATGTCAATATTTAATACATACAAAGAAAACAACAATTTGTATATTATCCCAAATGTATTACCTTAATTTCATCATTCATATTAATAGATATCATTATGTCCACAATTTAAAGCATGTAAGAATTTTTCTTGAGATTCATTCTCTTAATTAAAGACATGCATTGAAAGTCATTTGCGGAAATGTAAAAATTCAGAAAGCATAAAAAGGGAGAAGAAGAGGAATCGGACATGGAAAGAGAAGAAGAGAGAATTCTAAAAGATGGAAAATAGAAACTATATTAACCAACAAACCTAACTAATTGAAAACTACAAAATTTGTCTAATGAATTATGCACTGCTTATAGTATTCAGCTGCACTATATTTATAAAGTGTTGAAATAAGAAAAATGTGGGCCTAAACAACTGGAGGAAAAATGGGTCCACCTAACTTCAACTAGTGAAAGACGAGTTCTTCCTACACCCTAATAAAATTTTTTAATGCCACTAATGCCCTCATTTTTGAAAATGAAAAGACGAAATTAACCTCCACCCTAATACACCCTAATACCCTATATCCGGGTGACATTCCCACATTCAAAAACCCTAGCTGCATCCATTTTTCGTGCTATCGCAAGAGTCTTCTTCAACCTCTGCACTCTATACCAGCCACGGATAGCAATAGATCTACGTTGTTGTAGCCAACAAAAACTCATCCGGTTCACATTCATCCATTCATCTGGTTCACATCTGCTTCGTCGCGATTGTTCCATTGCTTCAAATCTTCAATTAATCGTTTAAGTAATTTTTTGCATTTATTAGCAATTAGTAAGTGATATTGCAGATTATAGTAGTTAATTTGGATTTTGGGGCATTGTCGACGGCGAACGGAGTAATTCTCCGATTTGGGGTATGAGAACCGGATGGGTTTCATCTGGTTGTCAATTTGATTTCGAAATGAGAACTAGATGGCACCCCCATCCGATTTTCATTTCAAAAAAATTGATAACCGAACGAGCAGGCCATCCGGTTGTCATTTGGGAAAAAAATGTCAACCAGATGAGCAGGTCATCCGGTTGTCAATTTTTTTCCAAATGACAACCTGATGAGGGTGTCATCCGGTTCTCATGATTTTGCCAGTGTGAACCGGATGGGTGTGCCATCCGGTTGTCAATTTTTCAAATTTTTTATTCAGTGCCTTTGTAACTTTGACAGATATGGGTAGGACCAGAGGAGCTACTTCCCAGCATGAAGGTCGGAGAAGGCTTACAACATCAATTCGTAGAGGGGATCAGGTGCTTCATCTAGTGCTCCGGTTGTTGGTGGTAATGCTCCTCATGTTGGTAGTGTCGCTCCTCGTATTGGTAGTGGTGACGTTGGAGGTTTTCCTGGAAGACCATCTGATGTGTCTCTTCTAGTCAGTTATAATCACCATGTGGCATTGAGATTGTGGGAGGGTGAGGTAAGATTATGTTATAACTTGTGCTTATTTTGTGTTTAATTGGTGTTGTCTTTTGTTTAGGATCACGGAGTCCTAAAATTGGTCTCTCATGGAAGAAAGGTTAACAACTTTGGTCTTCCTCGTGCTGAGGTGTTTTCATTGATTGTGAATAGCGGATTGTTGCCTCTATGCAACATGTGTTATGAGGTAGCGGACAAGGGCCTCATGTGCGGATTTGTTGAGAGGTGGCATCGGGACACGAATATATTTCATATGCCATTTTGTGAGATGACGATCACTTTGGATGACGTGTCAAGTCTACTCCACCTACCTATTATGGGGCAATTTCCGATGTTTGATAGGTTAGACAGCAGTGAAGTCCTTGATGTTATATTGGAACTATTAGAGGTTCCTCATGGTCTTGCAAATGCTGCTTTGCGTGATGGTCGTGGCAATATTGTGCTCCTCAGTTGGTTGAGAGATCACTACGCCACATGTTGTGAAAATGAAGACTGGGAGTTTGCGGCAAGGGCTTATTTGTTGCACTTAATTGGATGCACAGTCTTTCTTGATAAAAGTGCAACATCTGTCTCCATTTCTTATCTGTCACTATTTCGAGACCTTGCTCTGTGTGGTAGTTATGCATGGGGAGCGGCTGCTCTAGCACATATGTATGACAAGCTAGGAGATGCTTCTCTTGTTGGGACTAAACAGTTGGGAGTTTTTATTACTCTATTACAGGTACATATTTTATTACCACTAAATTAATTCACAAGTTATATTTTATTACATGTAACTTTGTTACATTTTGTCAGGCATGGATTTACGAGCATTTCCCATCTATGGGGAATAGGGATGATGCCCCGAGCTATAATGAAGCACTTCCACGGGCTTGTCGGTATGTGGTTAGTCGACATCCGTCTCAGTCTTAGTTTAAATGGTAAATGCACGTTGGGTCCATTTTGTTGATAATGTTGTGACTGCCTTGATACCTGCTGTTGGCCCGCATGCATGCATAGAGGACTATATCGCTTGGTATAGTCCTGTCTCGCATCCATTTCTCATTAGATGTGATGAGGAAGGAGATTGCCGTAGTCAGAGTCGTAGTCATAGTCATAGCCATAGTCATAGTCATGATGACGATCAGCTAGCCACCTCGTCACAGCAGCAGTCATAGCCAACCTCGGTATTTCATTACATTCACATTTTAATATTTGATTTCATATTATTATGTGATTACAGCCACATTATATTATTTATTTTTTGCAGAGTATCTTTAGAAGGATAGCCATCCTATTACAAAGGGCAATTAGCTGTGGGGATGCATATGAGGATACAGTAGCTGCGTATGAATTGGCTCGTACACATTCGCGTGAAGGACAAGTATACACTAGACGAGCGAGAGGTGTCCGAGGGAAAGGGAGTTCTAGTTCGTAGGGTTTTATGTATTGAATATGTATTTGGCACTATGTTTATATCACATTTGTCGTTACTAAATATAAATCAATCAAAACTCTTACAATTTTAATATAAATGCATCAATCATCCGCAAGATTAACATATGATGTACTTGATCCTAACATGGAAACAAATAGTTGCATTCTGGCAATATAATGAGTTAGCCATAATTGTGCATCTGCAGAACTGTGATTGGTCCACATCATGTCTACATTTGGTAAAGGACAACCATCAACCAATTTAACCTGTAAATGAAAATCAAAATTAAGTTATCCAACATCACAGTAAAAGGTTGGGCAATCTGTAACTTATAAAGCTTACCTGTACAAAATGGTTCCCATAAACATGTCCTATGCATATTATCCGATGTTAACTAACATAAAAAATGGTTACATTTTGTTGCAAAGATAAGAAAACAAGGATAACATTATATCTGCTTGCAATGACGTAACCCATATCTGGTATAGTCATCCACTTGACAACACTTGCCTGCAAATATGTAAAATATTATTAATATGACATTGCACTTACATATGTTAATCATAAATTAAACATAAACACTTACAGATGATGTCCCCTCAACAAGTAAAGAGTTATTCAATTCATCGAAACGCTCATGGCTACCAAAAATGTTTGTATATTGATCACGCCATTCACATATCTCTTTATATAGGTTCATTCTGATTAATGGCCATGAGTCTTCTCCCATTCCCAACAAAGCAGTAATTGATCGCTAACCACAATGTCCATCAGGTTTAACATCAATAATGTCCACTATGTATGGATGACATATAGGATGAAATTGATCAAGACAAGGCAAAACTTTAGATGGTAACACCGAATGTCATTTTACCTTCATCCATGAAGCCTTTTGTGTAGAATAACTATCCTCGGTGGAATGAATCTTGTCTACATGCTTAAAGTATGAAGGGTCACGCTTAGTTGACCTCTCTAATAGTTTCTGTTTACTCTTCCTTGGTCCACACAATCTAAATGGATAGTCACACTTCCTTGTACCCGTTATACTCACATCTAAATTTGTTCTATACTTTCTATATTTTCCACTTCTCTCACATCCCAACAAGACATAGGTCCTCCTACCTTGTGCTCCAGTTGCTTTGTCTGATCTCAGTATGACAACAACAAAGCCAAGTCTAAATGCAACCTTGCGAACCCATTCAAGTAATTAATCTCGGGTACCAAACACCTACATAATATATCACATTCCTATGTAATTAATTTACAATTTGTAAACATAAAAAAATTAAATCATTTTACCTTATCAGTTGTGAATTCAAGATAGGAATCCTCTTTCCGAACCAAGGAACTACTTTCATGTTCTTCATTTATAGTAGACTCCTTGTTTATTTCCTCTGAATACATACACAGACTATCCATACCTGTAACATAGCATTCCAACCACTCATAAAAAAAAAGCAAAAATGTGAACCGGACGCCATCCCATCCGGTTCACAAAACATAAAAAATAGACAACCGGATGTAGTGTGGATGGGGTGTCATTCGGTGTGTAAAATGTGAACCGGATGCCCCACCCGTCCGGTTGTCAAATGTAAAAAAAAATTGAGGAATGGATGGTCACTAACTGTACCTCATCCGGTTCTCAAATCTTATTTCAATTTGACAACCGGACGAAGGAGCATCTGGTTCACAGACTGTTGTACACTGGATGGCACCCCCTGCACATTGCATCCAGTTGTCATTATACGAACCGGATGACTGCCCTATCCGGTTCTCAAAATTCAAAAAATGAGAACCGGATGGGCTCATCCGGGTGTCGTACGAGAAATTTAAAAGATCCACCAAAACGAAAAATCTTACCTTCCCGTCATTCCTTGCCACCAATGGTCGGAAAGTCTCTCTTACTGTTCAATCATCCTTAAAACCTTCAAAAACGAGACTGTGAAAGATGAATTTGAGAGAAAAACAATACTGTGTAGCATTGTGCCTTATGGTTGTCCAAGAGGAGAAGAAACCTTTCTAATAAAGAAAGGATATTTAGGTAATTTCTTAAAAGGCAATTATGATATTAAAAATTTTTATTGGCATGCAGGAAAAGCCTATTAGAGTGCAGGAAGAACTTATCCTACTGAAATTTCAAAAATATTTTATACACAAATCTATTAAAAACTACTTCTCTATTGCAACTTACTGTGATTTATTCCAAATACCTCTCCTCCAAAATTCACCTTCTAATATTCCAATTAAAGCTTTGTGAGTCAGGAATCCACTACCATAAAAATCAGCTCCATAACACATCTACAAATCAAATAGTCAACTGCAGTATAAATATTACAACAGAAAAATACAATCTTTTATTATTGTTACAAGTCTTATTTATAGAAAAAAAGTAATTAATATTATAAGAGTGATTATATCTAAATAATTATTGTCTTGTTCCTCGTAGCGTTAGTTTATATTTGTAAAACAATCGGGTTAATTGAAAACTGAATATAATGTTATAAAAATCTTATCCTTTTACGTTACATGTCATTAATATGCAACTAATATAAGAAGAGTTTTGTGAAATATTTTTGAAAAGATTTTTAGACAATGAATCTGTCACCTTAAAATTGCATTTGATGATTCTTTATTAGACGCCATTATTAAGAAAACTTACTTGACAATACATCTATCCCGTATTGTACTTCATTTATTTGTGTTTATCATCGTAAGCTTTGTGATTTTTTTCTTTTAATTCCAAATACACATTTCAACTCTTTTTTTTCTTGTATATTTTGTCCATTTTCCCCATGTGGTACCTTTGGATCAAGATGTTACCAAATCATGTATATCTTTGTCTTAAATATATATATAAAAAATAAGATAAAAATAACTTCAACCTTGGTTTCATATATAATCCTTTTAATTGGTTTAATCTTATTTAACAAGATTATTTCTAAAATATTTTTTTAATTGAGGTTCTTTTTAATAATGCTTTCATTCTTGTTATAACTTCCAAATGATATTTTCGAAAAATTTGAAATGAAATTAATAGACTATATTTACTAACCTTTTCAATTAAGGTGAAATCGTTTTCTTTTCATATATATATATATATATATATATATATATATATATATATATATATATATATATATATATATATATATATATATATATATTACAAATACCATTATCTATTAAAGATGTCAACTTCTTGCATAAAAATATTAGGGAGTAGTCTAGTCACAAGATATCCGATTTACCCAAAAAGACAATCTCATTAGAATATTAGAATTATTCGCTTTGTTCATTACTTTACTTGGTAGTTCAATTCCTTGACCAAAGTATGATTAATTCATCTCCCATTTGAACATGAAATCGTAACTCGAGTATCAATTGCCATTTGGTGATCTCTGATATATATACACTATGGTTAATAGTGTATGAGTCACATGCCTCTCTAGCTTTTATATATCACTAAATAATTCACATTGATACTACAGAGGAGCAAAGATTAAGTGATGCACCTGCAATATCATGTGCAGGATTATAACAACAATCAATTTTTCACCTCAGTGGAAGTATCCTTATGGTTAAGGAGGCATTCCATTATACAACATGAAAAAAGTACAACAAAGGCTAATTACGAAGAGGCTGTTTAAATCAATGGCTCTGCATAACAATGATACATGAAGTATTAACTAAACCAATTTGAACAACACCAAGGAAGACTAAATACAATGTTTGAACAGAGTGGAAAAAAATCTGCAGAAAGTCTTCACTGGCACCTCATTTACTCCATAGCAAGAGGATGGTTTCATGCAGCTGCTTCAGGAACTGGGGTATACCAGCCATGATGGATCTCCACCGCCTTCTTTCTCCGGGCAAGCCGAGCCTTGCGATTTGCTCCGGTGTTCCTGTGCAGTGTTCCTGCTCTCACAGCTTTGTCAATTGTTGAGTATGCCTCTCCAATCAACTTCTCAATAGGGAGGATTTCTTCGGATACCGCATCTTGTTTCTTCTTCAGAACTTCCAGAGCTTCCAAAACCTGTACACCCAATATTATATAAAAGCTAGAAGTTGAGATGGTAGCACAGAAGATAAGAGGTATTAACACCAGTTCCTTTGAGAAGAATTAGGAGTGGTGGTATTCTTAGAGTATTTTATATTCTGAGCAAGATCAGAAGCGTTTGCTGCAGTTTAATGTACCCTCAACCACAAGTCACAATGTTAAGTAAAACATAAATCTTTAGTGTTTGCACGAGCTTAACATAAGTACTGCAGTTATTATATCTATCATCATGTAAAGATTCATAATGGTTTTTGGAGTCTCTAGTATCAGGTTAGAGTAGACTGAGCTTGCACAAGAAATTGTACTACAATACTCAATACTGTTGTACTAACAGAAACTAGGAACATTAGTAAAGTGTTTTACATCATGCATGTCATGCTAACATGAGTCCTATTTTTCTCACCATTTTTCATCTTTTCCGGACAATTCCAACATCTTTAATTAGGATTTTCCAGAGAAACTAGAAGAATGCTGAGTCTCACACACAATAGGTGGAATCACCAATGGGTTGTAGGAAGACATGCCGTACCTGGTTTAAAAAAGTTGGTCTAGACGGACAAATAAGAACAATCATCACTCTAGAGTGTGATGCCAACAGAAAACTGAAGTGTTTCTGAAGCATAGTTTGGTGCAATTAAAAGTAGGGATGAAAGGTTGAGTACTGAGTACTATCTTGTAAGGATGTGACCAATTTTAGACACTGGAAGTAAAGATTTATCACAGTCTTTTCCCATGAAAGCAAAAGATTAAATTAGTGTGAACATCAACAAAAAATAACAGAAGAAAAACATGAATGACATAGTTATTCTTTTTCAGCCTATTCTAGCAACCTACCAAAACTTGGTTGAAAAGAAAATCCATGCCTCTTGAAAAAAATAAGATACAAACTATTTAAACCAACCCTGCACACAGCATGTAAGCCCAAAGTCCACCATATCATCTTTTCTCCGTCATAGCTCTCATACTCCATATCATTAACATGTATATTTTCTTCTTTCTCTATCTCCCATTTCTAACATACTTTAAGCTCATATTTCCCAAAGAGTCAAGTGAGTTGCACATTACAAACAACTGACATTACTCCATAGCAAAAAAACAAACACAATACAACTCATCAATCAAATTAACAATTGAGTGAAACGTGATAAAATTTAATTAAAAAAGAGTGACTATAAACTCCAGGGTTTGGGGCCTAAAACATATCTTTTTAACTCACCTTCGGATGAAACAAGGTATAGAATTGGTCATCCACAACACATAATAATAAAAAAATTGTCTCCATTCTAAAGTCTTGTTCGAACAAACTATTCAACAAAAGCCTATAGTATTGTTGACATAATTTATACAATTAACTTATACATAGCCTAATTTATAAAATTTCTCACATTCAACTTTTCCATAAACTAATTTTAACTTGTGCATAAGTGAATTTTAACTTGTGAAAAAAACTTCATTCATTTTATCTTTCCTATTATTGAGAAATTTATCTAGACAAAACCTAAAACTGTGTGTAATTGAATGAAGTGAAATGAAAAAAAAAAAAAAAAAAAAAAAAAAAAAAAAAAAAAAACAGCATAATACAAAACAGCATCATACAATCATCCATGACAATCTCGGTGAGATTGGTAACTTTTCACATAACTACTTCAAAATTCATATCTGGGACCGTTTCTAATAAATTGGCTGCACATAAAATGTTTGAAAATTAAACTCAAAATTAAAATTCTATAGTTTAGACATTTTTAAACAAAAGAACATGAAACTAACTTCACCATCCTCAGATAACATCAATTCCACGCTAAACAAAAAATGCAAGTTCTCCAGTATACTCTAACAAATTCAAACCATTCAATTGCAACATAACCCAAATCAAAACAACTCCATTAACATAACAGAGAGGTTTCACCTTCTTGGTGCGCGTTTTTATTTCAGATTTGCGAGCCTTGTTGTAAATGCGGCGGTTCTCGGCTTGGCGAGCTCTCTTCACAGCGGAATCCACCTTCTTCTTGGGGGCAGCCTCGCAAACCACAGACGCGCGTCTTTGCACTGTGCTCAGCGGCAAGCAGTTACCTGAAACCAAACCAAACCCGACACAGACCCACAATTGAAAACTCCACCAAAACCGAATCTTTCGTGTCTTTCGACGAAAATAAGGGAAAAAAGAGAAGCCCCATCAAATGGGGTGGTTGGTGAAAGGTACCTTGTGAGAAGAGAGGGTGAGAGAGGCTTTTGGAGAAACTGAGAGAACTGGAATTGGAAATGGAAAGGGAGGAGGAAGAGAGGGAAAGGTTCCTCATTTGGGAGGGAAGGGTCAGCCATGAGCACGAAACTGCTGTTGCCATATCTCTCTGAGTAAAGAGGCAAATCTCTCTCTCTTTATCCGTTGGGAAGAGATTACGATTGTTATTTGTTGAAGGTTCTATGCCATATTTACATACTACCCATATTACCCTTACTGTTTTCTTTATTTTCGTATATATATAAAGATTTTGATTAGAGTACCTTTATTTAAAAATATGTAAAATGCATATTCGCGTATAATCTTTTTAATGTTAAACAAAACAAACACAGGAGTTGGGAGCAGAAGAACTTTAATCCCATTTTCAATAAATTGTTAATAGGATAAAAGATTTAAGTGGATCCTGAGGGTCACATGTATGGAATAAACATTTCCTAAAATATAAAATAACATGTACATATTTATGAAATATGATATTAGTTTAATATTATGTGTTTATCATTAGGGTAGATAAATATTGATTATACGTAAAAATAAAAAAGAATATTAAATAGTATTAACATATGAAATATTTGTATTTTATATAATTTGTTGTTGAATAAATATTTATATTTTACACATAAAACATGATTAATATTTTATGTTTTATTATTTTCGGTATTTAATCAAAATAATGAGTATTAAACTTTTTTTTATAATTATTTTTTTGTATTCACATTGTTTGAAATACACCTCTTAAAACCTTGAACAAAATTATATGACTATAAGTAGAATCAAATTGTATCGTAAAATTACATTTAAATGTTTGAATACCAATTAATTTTGTGATACAATTTTGAATATCTTGACAGTATTTTATTTTTTTTAATTTTTATTTTGAAGAACCTTTTAAGTGAGAAATCTTCTCTACACTTATCAATTGTGAAATCTTTTCAAAGGTGCAATATTCTTCTTGTCATTTTCCTCAAATCATTTTATCTTTTATTTTACAACTTGTTTCTTTTTCTACTATGTATTTCTTGAGTGCCAAACCATGGATATGTTTCCACCACTACCATTTGCTTTCTCATGGATCTTTGACTTCTCCAACACCTTTGAGTTAATAAACATCCAACCATCATCCTAATAATTAGATTAATAATTTTTTTTTGAAAAGTTCTTTAAAGAAAAACTAGATATGACTAAAGAATTTTAAGTGACCTAGTATAACCTATATTGCTTTTGCTTATTTGTTAAAACAGTTCATCATTACACAAAAAAGGAGGAAGGGCTTCCAACTTTATTCAACTCCCTTCCTAGAGTTAACGTGTATCTTTAAAAAATAGTTAATTATTACACACAAAAAATAGCTTCGAACTTTATGGGTCTTATCCCTATGTCTTATAACAACGAATATAGTTTGGTTAATGTTGAATATGGTTGGTTGTTGTAAAAATGATGCAGAGTCTGAAGAAATATTTTAAAAGACACATATTTGCATATTTCAGAATGCCACGAATTATGACCAATGATGGGGAAACCGAAAAAGTACTAGTGCACTACAATAGTGATGAATCCTGTCATCTTAAAAAAAATGGGTAGGTTGAAGTATCTAACACAGAAATAAAAAGAATCTTGGAAAAAACAATTCCTTTTAAAGAAAAGAGTGATTCATCAAACTAGATAATGCTCTCTAGGCATGTAGAGTAAAAGGAAGCCACGTAGAATATGAGATTCGTCGAATCTTCAAAACACTATAAAGAGAAGATTAGTCAAGAGAGATTTTCAACTAGGACAAATGGTTGTTTTATTGAACTCTTAGTTAAGATTATTCCTAGAGAAACTGACATGTAATGGATCCTTTAAAATCATCCAGGTGCTATAGAACTAAGAAATATAGTTAATGGACGGAAACTCAAACCTTACCTTGACGGAGAATTAGAAAACTTACCACCCTCAATACTTAATGTTCTACAATTTAAGACTTAAAATTGAGGATTTAGTGTTTAAATTCAGTTTTTTTTTTTTTTTTTTTTTTTTTTTTTTTTTTT
>Ga0209489_101813_pt1 | contig 43939 bp, 35 predicted proteins | sample SiratrowhiteBW_FD_187527 | JGI IMG/M metagenome (GOLD analysis project Ga0209489, IMG submission 187527) | Root nodule microbial communities of legume samples collected from California, USA - Siratro white BW (SPAdes) (version 2) | ecosystem: Host-associated > Plants > Roots > Nodule | place... | reverse complement strand
ATAAATATATGTGTACGCAATAAATAAATAAATAAATAAATAAATATATATATATATATATATATATATATATAATGATTTGATGAGAAATTGTAATAATTATTATATAACTTGTTTTTATTTAAATACTTTATCATAAACTCGGACATGATGATTATTTATTATAATAACTATAATTGTAACTCACTGTTTGCTATTTCTTACTTGATAATACATTATAATGTGTTAAATACATGGGTAGATCATAACGAAACACAGGTGCACATGTTGGAAGTGGGTTTGAACTGGTCCTCTATGGTTGTTATGCTTGTTACCTTTTATTCTCATTTAACACACACAGGTGCAGATTTTAGAAGTGGGTTTAAACTGGTCCTCTATACTTGTTCTGCTTGTTACCTTTTCTTCTCATTCAACGCAAGTATTTGAATTTTGCTTGTGTTTCTGTCATTTTTAAAGAATGATCTTTGGTTTCAAAATATTGTTAGTATTGAAACAGAGTTCAAATTTAGTATGCGGGATTTGTTTGAAATAAGGATTTTGATTATAAAATATTGTTGTTATAGAATAATTTAATAGATTCTAACTTTGACGTACTGCAGGAAGTAATTTATACAATAATGAAGTATGAAGTAAATTTATTAGAGATGGAGAATTTTTTTTTCTTTGATTTGACTGGATGATAATTGTTTTTGATTGAAACAAATGGACATTATGGTTATCTTTTTCTGGAACCATGATAACTGTTTTGTTGATATCTTGTAAGATTTGGTTTATTAATTTTTTATTTAAATTTTTCTATTTTGTTACTATTCATGAATTAATGTTGAAATTTGGTTGTTTACAAAACTTGATTACTATGTCCAAAAATAAAATTAGAAAATAAGGTACAACCTTCCTAAAAATCTTCTTTAATATACAAATATTACATTGTGATAATTATAGTAAATCACATACATACAAATAACATAAATTCAACTTCACAATAACAATATTTATCTTGCCATGCGTACATAGTTGTTAAGATAAACATCAATGGATGTTGGTGAGGTAGTTCTATTTTGTCAGGTTCTAGAAGTTTAGTTTATGACTATGCATGTGTCATTAGAAATAACATCGATTGCTTAACTATTTCTAAATTTAATTGTTATATTTCTTAAAATTACAGTAAACTATGATTAATTTATTTTATTTCAATTATAGATTCAGATCAGTTACATGGCAAGATGTTATGGTAACAACTATAATTAACATAAAAATTTAATAACTTTATAATTAATAATAATTTGTTACTTTTTTAACCAATTTATTCCAAATATGTGAATTTTTTAAAAACTAATTTCAAATAACTAAAGTTTTGAGATTTTTTATTACTTATTGAAAAGTTCTTTCTAAAGTCAAATAACTTCATTTGATCTTATAAACTCTCTGAAACCTCTCAAGTATATTACAGTTTGTATTATTTATGTACTGTATCACTTATATTTGTACTTTTCTTTTATCAAATTATAATTAGTTTCATAAATATCAGTCACATTAAATATTATTTGAAGTATATTTTTTATAATAATTTATTTAATCAGAGTAAAATTGCAGCAAAGTTTACACACGAAAAAATAACTTATTATATTTGTACTTTTATTTTATCAAATTATAATTAGTTTCATAAATATCAATCACATTAAATATTATTTGAAATATATATATTTTTATAATAATTTATTTAATCAGAGTAAAATTGCAGCAAAGTTTACACACTAAAAAATAACTTATTAATTTGATACAGTAATAATGTGTGTTTGAGACATGCATAAATAGACAATTAAATTAGTCATTCGGCGAGGGGACAAATAAATTATTCATGTATCATTATTTGGGAATTTTATCATGGATAAAGTTTGCATATTAAACTCAAGTTTATGTTGAAAATTAAGTACAAATATAGTATTTTCTCTTTTTTCTTAAAAGGTGACATTTAGGATTTGGTTCCACTAAAATAATACTTTATTTTTTATTGTGTAACTTGTTGTTCTAGTTATGGAGAGCTTCTAACCATCTTCAATTCCATAATCCTTCATTTAATCTCACTTAATCAAACATGTTGACTTTGTTTAAGTTCAAACTACTTTACTAATGTATTTACCTTTTCAATAATTAAGTTCTAACAACATGAGTTATATGTTTCATTGTTATTTACAGTAAGATTATCATAAACTTAAACTAATTTCAAACCTTATCATTTTTAATACTAAACTAAATTATCATAAACCTAGACTAATTTCAAACCTTATCATTTAATTTTAATACTAAACTATTTATTGAGTGATATTGTACGATAATCTAATGAAATATAAGGTTTTATTTTGATGGATCTCTACAATATATTTCAATTTCTTCACATTGATTGACTCAATTACTTTCATTCTCATCAATCATGCTAGTATATGTGTGACATTTTTTTTTTCTTCGCATCTTTTAGTCCCATGAAATTTTAAATCCTAAAAATCAACCTACAAAATTAGAGATACATGTTTCTCATTTCCCCCATAATTTTAGGTCGTTTTAATTTGAACAGGATATTAAGTATTAAATGTAAGGAGTACTCAAACCTTTTTAAACAAGAGAAGATTTAAATTTGTGAAATAAACATATTTTATGATTGAAATTATTCATATTATAATCTCATTTTCAAATAGTTCCTAATATACATGGATAATATTGTTTTAAAATAATAATTTTTGTTAATTTTTGAAAATCTATAAAAAAAAAAACATGTAAAACAATGTGCAAAATATGTTATTTTTTTTTTATAAATCAACAAGTCTATTTGTGAAATTGATTTTTCGAGATAAAAATGGTATACTTTAATGATTTAGGGAAATCACTTAGATTTACAAATTTTTCAGCAATTAATAAAATAAGTCAAAATTGAAATTTGAACCAATATTATGAAATATTTACCTTTGGAGACCAAATGTCCATTCTTTTTAAATGAAGAAACAATAAATTGTAGAATAGAGAACCAACATTATATTTAAATTTATAATTTATACAATGACAAAGACATATTCTTATCCTTCTATAAAACAAAATTTGAAGAAAATCTAAATCTTGTGTTTCAAAGAATAATACTCATGTTAAATCATGATGTTAAAGAAACAACATAAATAATATAATAAACATTGTGTTTGCATAATATATATATATATATATATATATATATATATATATGATGCTTATTTCTGTAATAAATTAATATAATATTTATTTTCATTATAAAAATATTTTCAAGTATAATAAAACAATTATAAATTCAATTTCAAATAGTTTGTATCACCCGTTTACAAGTGGAGCATGATGATAACTTTCACATCAAACTCAACTCACATACTCAATTATCATATGTATAAATATTTCTTATAAATCAATACAACTCTATACATACAATATAATACATTTGTAAAAATTAACACAATTTAAACATGAATTGAAATATTAATTGAATTAAAGAAATTATAGAATATGGAGTAACAATATTACTTGACCTCTACCATGTATATTCTTTCACAAAAGAGACAATTACTTGGCTTAAAAACATTAATAGTATGAAAACAAAAACTTTATTAGAAAAAACTATCTTTCAATTGAAATCATACCACAATTAAATGACATTACATTGTTCCAATATTGGATTTGAGAAAAAAAAAAAACCAATCAACATAATATGTGAGAAACAATGCTGTTCTTTAGCCAATAGGTTACTCCACATGTTCTTTCATTACATTTGTTCAACTTCAATGACTTTCTGAACAATCATTCTATAATGAAATCTAATCGGATTTTCATGATTTTTGATGCAGTGGAATCCTGTGTTAACCTATTTTCACATGATGTGAATTGATCTCATTCCCAGCCAAAGCATTCCCCTCAATTAGGGAAAAACCTTGATAACATCACAAGAAAGCCCTCTCATGACCATTGCACCTTCAAACCAAAATTTATCCCAAACTGCTGATCCATTCAACACGCTACACCAATCATCAGAAAGCTCATAAAATAATCTACAAGACTGAAAAAACAACATCCATTTTCATGAACCACAGCCGGAGAAATCCTGAAATGAATCGAGCTTAGAAACACACACCAAAAGCAACCTATAGCACCCAAAACATTCTAACTAGCCTCCTCATTGAAGAGCCGTTGATTATACGTACATCGAAGGGTTGACATTCAAACTAAGACGAGGCCTCAATCCGTGTGAGGGTCCTGTGGACCAATCAGAAATAAGTATTTGGATATGGTCTCTCACACACTTGATTATTTAAACCATCAAAATTCTCTCTTCTATCACACACAAATTCCAATTACCATTACATTTCCCCATTTCAACGTTCTCACACAGATCCCAATTCTTCTTCCCAGTTCAGCCCTAGCCATAACCCTAGCAATTTCAATGGCAACAGAAGAACCCACTGTTGTTGTGGACCCCACGCCGGAGCCTGCTGCCACCGAGTCTCCGCCGGAGGAGAAGGAGGAGCCCAAATCTGAAGCCAAGGCCAAGAAGTCCAAGGAACCCAAACCTAAGAAGGTTTCCAGGCCGCGTAACCCTCCAACTCATCCTTCGTATGAAGAGGTTCAATCTGAATTATTATTTTCTCGTTTCTTCTTGCAATTTATTGTTTAATTGGATCTGATCTCAATTTTGCTTGTTCAACAGATGATCAAAGACGCAATTACCGCGCTGAAGGAGAAAACTGGTTCCAGCCAATATGCTATTGCGAAGTTCATTGAGGAGAAGCACAAGCAGCTTCCCTCAAACTTCAGGAAACTTCTTCTCTACCACTTGAAGAAGCTTGTTGCTGCTGGAAAGCTGGTCAAAGTCAAAGGCTCCTTCAAGCTTCCACCTACCAGACCTCCTGTTTCTTCCCCTGCCAAGAAGAAGAAGCCTGCACCTGCTAAGCCCAAGCCTAAGCCTAAGCCCAAGCCTGCTGCCAAGGCCAAGGATACAAAGGCAGCTAAAAAGGCACCTGCTAAGGCAAAACCTGCTGCCAAGCCCAAGGCCAAGGCTCCAGCCAAACCCAAGCCCGCCGCAAAGCCCAAGGCTGCTCCCAAGCCTAAGGCTGCCGCTGCCAAGCCCAAGGCCGCCAAGCCAGCAGCCAAGCCCAAGCCAGCTGCAGCCAAGCCCAAAGCTACTAAGCCTGTGGCAAAACCCAAGGCTAAGCCTGTGAAGGCTGCCAGGACTTCTACTCGGACTTCACCAGGGAAGAAAGCCCCTGCCGCTAAGCCCGCTCCGAAGAAGGTAGCGGCGTCTGCGAAGAAAGCCCCAAAGAGTGTGAAACCCAAGAGTGTAAAGTCGCCGGCGAAAAAGGCCCCTGCCAAAAGAGGGGGTAGGAAATGAAGAGGTGGTGGTGGATAGGGTTGTAGGGTTAGTGTTGTGAAGTTTATTGTCCTTTTGGTGGTGTAGTTGGGGTTACAGATGTTCCTATAACATATGAAATCGATTTTATGAAACCTTTGTTTTTTTTTTTTTTTTTTTTTTTTTTTTTTTTTTTTTTTATTTTTTTTTTTTTTTTTTTTTTTTTTTAATTTTTTTAGTTTGAATCCTTTACTGGTTCGACGTAGGATTAGATATAAAGTTTCGAGCTCTGCTCTCTAGCTAAATGAGTTAATCATAAATGTATCTTAGAGTGAAGTTTCTCTCCATTACAGTATCTTTGATGGATCAATGTAGTATAAGCGCCTTTTCACATTGCAATGGATCTGTAGTTCCATGTTTCAATGTATGAAACATTGCATCTTCAATGTCATTGAAATCTCTCACACGTGTACATATATGTGCAATGGATTTTTTGTAGTTCCATGTTTCGTTGTATGAAACATTGCATCTTAAATGTCATTGAAATCTCTCACAGTGTACATATATGTGCTAGATAGATATTCCTTGTGGACAGATTTCTGATTGATTGATTGCATCTCAATTTCTTCTTACTTGAATTTAATTGATTACTTGTTCCTTCAATTTTCATAAATTATTTCAGTACACCCTGGATGCTTAATGAATGGTATGAGTTTTGTTAATTGTGAGTTTGTTTCGCAGAACTACAGAGTAAATATTTGTTCTTATGTTTATTATAAACCTATTGCTTTGGCATGAAATGGCGACAATGACTTGGTTGTCTTTGTTGTGGGACAATGACTTGGTTGTGGGTGTATTTGTGAAATGGCGACAATGACTTTGTTGTCTTTGTTGTGGGACAATGACTTTGTTGTGGGTGTATTTGTGAAATGGCGACAATGACTTTGTTGTGGGTGTATTTGTTGTGTGGGTGTATTGTTCTCGTCTTTTTTTGCTTTTGGAATGCTTTTGCTTTTGGAATGCTTGTGAGAAATAGTAGCTCTACCCGGCTGAATGTCAGAATTGGTGAGAAAATAATGTCAGTAGCTCTACCGGTTGAATGACAGAATTGGTGAGGAAATAATGTCAATATTGATTTGTTATGATTGCTAGTCTTAAGTGGGAAGTTATGCAATGTATTGTTTGAATGACAGAATTAGTGAGGAAATAATGTCAATATTGATTTGTTATGATTGCTAGTCTTAAGTGGGAAGTTATGCAATGTATTGTTCAAACTGTCTTTTTATAATGTATTGTTCAAACTGTCTTTTTATGCGAAAGGGAAGAGCAAAATTAGCCTCAAGGATATGGAGATGAGATGGAAAGGAATTTGTAAATTGTTTATGCTTGTACTTCTATTAGGTATCATGCTGTGCAATTTCAGTTGGTCATGGACTTCTTTCTGTGTTTCAGTAAACAGCGGAGTTGCTTGAAGAGTTTGTAACAATGAGAGATGATGAAACTTCCCAACATTGATGGTTTCAAAACTAGCAAAATTGGCAACTGTTGTTATTTTGAGGTTTGTTCAAAATTTTTGTTCCTTTCTTTAATTGATCTTGAAGACAAGGCAATACATATAGTGAATAGACTTTTGTTTGGTCATAGCAGGATGAAATTATTTTAGATGATTTAGTCATGATTTCATTGGGATATTGGCTTTTGTGTACGGCTTCTTCTCTCTCTCCCTCTCTATGCAATTATTACCTTACTCCTAACCGTTGCATACCACTTGCACAATTAATCCCTTTTAACCATGTTACTTGGTGTTGGAAAGACTGCTTTAAATAAAGATTTCTTAGGCCTTAAAATTTCTTAGGCCTTAAAATGATATAGTTAGCAATGAAGAAATGTTGGTTTGTTGTTTTCTGATAAATTGTATAGAGAGTTTTGCGGAAAAGGAGATGGGTGAAGATTTGTGGTTGTGGTGTTAATGTCAATGGAATGACTTTGAGTTTGGATGGGTGAAGATTTGTGGTTGTGGTGTTAATGTCAATGGAATGAATTTGAGTTTGGATGGAGAGGAAGATTCTGGTGAAGGGATCGTATGTCAGTGATTGTTTGATTGTCTGGTGAAGGGATCGTATGTCAGTGATTGTCTGATTGTCTGATAGGAACTTATATTGAGTACTATGGGATGCTTGGTGGTGGTGGAGTGTTTAAGTGTTTGATTCTCTCTTTAGTTGCTAGCTTTTGGGTCAGTGATTGTCTGATAGGAACTTATATTGAGTACTATGGGATGCTTGGTGGTGGTGGAGTGTTTAAGTGTTTGATTCTCTCTTTAGTTGCTAGCTTTTGGGGGTGGGTTTCGTAAGTACTGGGGTACTTATCAATAGCTCTTCTTCTCTTTAGTTGCTAGCTTTTGGAGGTGGGTTTCGTAAGTACTGGGGTACTTATCAATAGCTCTTCTTTGATTGCCTGACTTTTCTAGAGTTCTCTAACACCCATATCATTGTCTAAATGATTTTGGTTGTAGATATAGGTATGCAAGACTATCAATGAGTTGAATAGTGCTTTATCCTTGATTTTATGGCGGCTTAAATATTATGGAGATGTGCGTGTGTGGATATTTTTTTGGGGGACATCTGATTTGGACAATCCCTGACCCCCTCTCCTCTTTGATTTGCAAATCTTGCTAAAGTGCGATTGGTCTGTTTGACCTGAATTTTGCTTTGTTGCTGTGCTTGCTTGACTATCCTCCGTTTGTTGTCTTGTTTGGTGATTTTTGCTTCTACAATTCCGATCTGATCTGCTTCATCCTGCAGCAGCATGAACAGCTGAATGAACCCCTTTTATTAAACAAACAATGGTCCAGCTTGAAGCAATTCATGGTCTAGATGTGTATCTCCCAATGACTGTGCAAGATGCTTCGTCTCTATCTTAGCCTCGCCTCTCATCAATTGTTGTGTAAGTCTACTACTGTTAAATTTCTTCAAGCTTCACATTTTCTTACACTTTAAAATTTTGGCAAGTGAAATGTCTGTTTTGAATCTCGTGAAGTTTTTCGGTGCCAATTTAATCTCACATATATCTTCCTGGTATTACTGAATTGTTTTGTAACTGGAGTCTGTGTTTTCGTTTCTGTTTTAATAACCGATCCGGGAATGAAGAATAAAGAAGAATTCTTCATTGAATGCATGTAATGTAACTGAATCACAGGTTTTTGAGAGACCTGCACTCTCCATGACAATGATTAATTTTTCCTCCTGTGAACCTAATTCTTAGCCCCTTTGTTATAATTTCCACCTAGCTAATAACTAACTGAATGTTAGTAGTTACTATTTCTGTTACAATTATACAATAGCCTCATCTCGAGTCCTTATTTCTCTTACGGTAGACTCTCCTAATAGGAGGTCTTAGCTCCCTATCAACCCCCTCCCTAAAGAATCCACCTTGTCCTTAAGGTTGAATGGAATGTCTTCTGCTAACTCCCTGCCAGTCTCACCATATGGTAGATGCTTCCACTTACTTGATGGTCTGTGCCGTTCTGTCAGTCTCCTCTTCCTCGTATCATCGTACCATCACATTGTACTACTTATTCATGCATACATGATGCCAGGCTTCTCATCACATGAAACACTCCCCTTTTCTTGCATTTTTGCTTCTGTCAATCTCTTGAAGTTGGATCTACCTCTGCTATGAAAAGCCTAAGTTTTGGTCTGCTGGTTGTGAAGACTTGGAAGGCTTTACTCCTTAATTCAGATCCCTATGCGATGCAGGACTTCCAGTTCTTTTTGGGCTTATTATGTGTGAAGCTGCGATACGAATTAGCCCCCTTCCTCCCTGATACCGTCCTGTCTTTGCTACTGTCGAGTTCTCTCTTCCGTTCTTAAGCTTTACTCATCGGCTGTGTCACTTTTCCTGTGTATTTTCTTTCCTTTAATTCAATCATACCTAAAAGTTGCTGAAGGACTGTTGTGAGCATATTTGTGAGTGTACTTCCAGAATTAGAGTCTGGCTGTTAGATCTTTTGTTGATTGGACATGTCAAATGTTCAAGTTATCTTAAATTTGATGGCTAACTAATTTTGTATTGATATTATTGACAGCTTGTGCTCTTTCGAGCAATTCTTTGACTTCCTGCCAGGAGCTTTTATGTGTTTCTTTTTAGTTATTCAGCTTCTGACAATATAATAGTTTATTTGCAATTCAAACTCGGCTGCATCTTGTGCCTTATTCCGTTTCACTTCTGATGTTGAGGATGTGTAAAGAACTTAGTTTGCTTAATGCATGTCTGTAGATTACAATGAACTTGGGTAATTGAATCCTATTAGTTTGTTTGTCTTAAGATTTAAAAGTTTTTCTCGGAATGGAAATTAGTTTTGTGTTTTGTGTTGGTGATTTTCCACTGTTATGTAGAATTTTCGATACATAATATGATTCTTAACTCATTGATGCAACTTTAGTATGGATACACGTTGACTTGAGATTTCTTTGTTTTACTTCATTTTTATTTTAATGGTGAAGGGTGATAAAGTTATATTACCCTAGGAGTATGGGAAGTTTTTTTTAACTCAATTATAATTTCCATTTCCATTCTTTTTGTTAAATTATAAAATAAAGAGAAATAAAGAACTGATCGTATATAATTAAAAGCATATGAAGACTATTTTTATTTATTTTCGTATCATATCTAAAGCATGACAAATCTTCCTTATTTATTGTATTGATTTTTTTTTCTCAATATAAATAGTACCCTAGGTGTCTCAAAAACACATGGTTTCAAATTAATGTTTCTCTCTTGTCTAGAGTTTAACATAGTGTCACATTCTTTCTTAAAGCTGTGTTGGCACAGTGGGCCAATTGTCTTTTTGGAGGTTCTTGAACCTTTCTCCTAGGTTCGCTTTCACTATTCTCGTGTCGCTAGCAACCACCTTTTTTCTTTGGTGGACACTGGGTTTGGATGGTGCTACACCGATTTACTTTTCCTCTCCTTAGTTAATTTGTTTCCTATAACTGTCCAAAAGAATGTCTTCACCACATAAACCTTTAGAATAAATTCTGCCATCTTTTCTGACTATATTATAGTATTAAGAATGAGAACATGGCCGAGTCTATCTATTTCATTTGAGTTTCTGAAATCAGGTTATAGTTAAGTTGATTGTGCTGAAAAATTGCAAAAGATGGTGTCAAGTTTAAAACATTTGTCTACTACATTGAATTGCGTATTCTTTACTCTTTTCATGATAGTTTTAATAAATGAGCTTCTTCTCCATTTTCTTTAGGGTTCCTTCTCGTAGTGTTACTCCTACTGGTTTTAAATATCTTGTTTTTTTGTTGATGATTATTCTATATATACTTAGGCTTAGTTAATAAAGAATCTTAGAAGTGTTTTTTATATTTCAAATATTTTCTGAATGAAGTCAAACAACATTTGGTATATCCATACGTGCTTTAATATTTGTGTAATCAATTTCAGTAGTTCATGTCATCTTATGGAATCTTTCATCAAACTTTGTGTTCTAATACTCAACAAAATTGAGTAGTCAAATGCAAAAGCAAACATCTTATTGAAACTTTTCGGCACAACTTCACAATCATTCTCGTCACCATTTTTAAGGGATCTATCCTTACAATGTTATCTCATTAATTGAATGTTATCATTTGTCTTTAATGATCAGTTACTTCATTTTGTCCTTCTTTCTCATTTATTTCTATACATTCTTCCTTCACGTTTGTTTGGTACCATATCTTTTTGTACATAACCTCAAACCTGTCTTGATAAACTTCTCCCTCGGTAATTCAAATGTGTCCTCGCTTATCACTCTAAAAAGGTATCAAATGTTCTTCTATCTTTAAAAGATATTGTGTTTGCTGATATCTCTTTCTTTTAGTCTCTTCTATATTATACAACTATTCATTCTATTGACGACATAAGCAGTCACTTCCCCACCATTTCTTCATCACCACCAAATTATTGCCCTAACTCCTATTATACAACTATTCATTCTATTGACGACATAAGCAGTCACTTCCCCCATTTCTTCATCACCACCAAATTATTGTCCTAACTCCGGATGCTTCTCCTGTGCAAACTTCCAAGTGTATTAATTAATATTGTGCTACTTCAAGTGTATTAATTAATATTCCGATACATGATCATTCTTTGACAAATAATGATATAGTAGAGGTCATGTTTCATCCGACACCATCTCCCTTATTTGATTTGGTCTTCTCAAAATATGATTGGCCTATTGTTATTTGGAAAGGTGTAAGTTTCACCCGTAACCTTTCTCTTCATTATACAAACCTTAGTTATCATTGACTGTCGATCTTATATTATACTTGTTAGTCCTCATTATCTTTTATACTTATTTCTAAGTTTTTATGGGAAGCTTTGTTCTTGTTATCTTTTATACCTATTTCTAAGTCTTTATGGGAAGCTTTATCCAACCCAAAGTGGTCACCAAGCGATTGACGCTTCACTTCGGAGTAATATGTTCTTAATGAAGGTAATTCAATATTATAGGAAAGTAAGAAATGCAGAAGCAAAATATACAGGACAATGATATCTGTTGAATATAACGGGCTTAGCCCATGTTCTCTGTTATTTTGTTACTATTTTTGTTATTTTTATCATCTATAAATAAACATTCCTTTGTGTATTTTCACACAAGGGAATTAATCCTATACCTATTTTTCTATTTTAATATGGTATCAGAACCTAGAACACAAGGACCAAGAGAATTGGAGTGGGTGAGCCTAGCAAAAGAGATACCTATATGTGCAACAGATGCAGTGGAACCAGAGTTTTGACGATCCTCATACCATTTAAGAAATTCATTGAAAATAGCCGGTGGACCTGAGATATTAGATGAAGTAGAATCCATGGTAGAAGGTGGCACAGGAGTTGCTTGGACAGGAGTTGCTGTATCTTGGCAAGACTAGGATGTCCTAATTGAGCATGAAGAAGAGATGGAGAGTCCATGACCATGCCAACATGAGCAGATGTTCATAAACAGTAAAGACCATGAGACTCACATCCGGTGCCAATCATCTGCCCCGAACTTCGGTCCTATAAACAAACAGAATCTTTGGTAAAAGAAATAATACAATCAAGAGAACGAGTGAGACGATTGATAGATAATAAATTAAAAGGTGACCTAGGGACATAAAGAACATTATCAATAGGCAAAGAAGGGAAAAGATGAACAGTACCAACACCATGGGATGAGACTTTAGAACCATTAGCCATGGTGATGGAGGGTAAATGACTAGAGGTAGACAAAGAAGAGAAAAAAGATTTATTACCAGTAATATAATCTGTGGCACCTGAGTCTATGATAGCTCAAGGCAGTATAGTGTGGAGATGGATTACGGGTAGAACGTATACCTTTATGAATGACAACGGGAAGATTAGGTTCAACTATCGGAGCCGGAGGGGGTGGAAGATCTGGCACCAGAGGAGAATCACTTGATGGACGTTGGGAAGTTTGACGACGACTTAGTAGGAACATTAGACATGACAGGAGAATCACATACAATTGGAATATGTGTTTGATTAGATGAAGACACAAGAGTAGAAGATGAAGACTTAAAATAAAAAGAACATTCAGTAAAGGTAACATGCAGAAATAAAATAACGATTAAGCGAGGGTGAAAAACATTTATATCCTTTTTGAGATCTAGAGAACCTTAAAAAGACACATTTATGTGACCGAGCAGATAATTTATCAAGTCTGGGACTAAAATTGTGAACAAAACATGTAGACCCAAAAACTTTAGGGGGTAATAGATGGAGAGACTCATGAGGAAATAAAATAGAATGAGAAATTTTATTTTCTAAAACTGAAAATGGTATACGATTAATAAGATAACATGCACTAAGAATAACATCACCCCAAAAACATTGAGGAACCTCACCATGAATTAAAAGAGTATGAGTAGTTTCAACAAGATGTCTATTTTTGCGCTCAACTACCCCATTTTGTTGAGGTGTATAAGCACAAGAGGTTTGGTGAAGAATGCTATGAGATTTCATAAAAGTCGTAAAAGACTAGAAAGATACTCACGAGCATTATCACTCTGTAAGATTCGAATTGAAACACCAAATTGATTTTTAATCTCATTAAGAAAAGATTGAAATATTGAAAACAATTCAGAACGATGACCTTAGCTGCCTGCGAACTTATTTGGCTCAATCAGTTACTAAAAGAATTGCAATTTGGAGAGTTTACTCAAATGGACACTCATGCGATAATCAGGCTGCTCTTCATATTAGCTTAAATCTCGTCTTTCACGAGAGGACTAAATATATTGAAATTGATTGTCATTTTGTTTGAGAAAAAATTACATCGAGAAAAAATTACATCTGGAGACATCAAGACCGAGTTTGTTAATTCGAATGATCAATTAGCAGACATTTTCACAAAATCTTTAAGGAGACTCAGGATTGATTATGTTTGTAACAAACTTGGTACATATAATTTATATGCACTAGCTTGAGAGGGAGTGTTGAATATAACGGGCTTAACCCTGTTCTTTGTTATTTTGTTACTATTTCTGTTATTTTTATCATCTATAAATAAACATTAAAACATTCCTTTATATGTATTTTCACACAAAAGAATTAATTTTATACCTATTTATCTATTTTAATAACATCAATCACTTAACCTTATATGATTAAAACAACTCCTGAGATAGTTTAATTTTGAAGAAAATTACCAATTGTACTCTATGTAACAATCAGGATTTTCATTTCTTAAGAGAAAAATTGGAGTCCAACCTATATGATTAAAACAACTCCTGAGATAGTTAAATTTTGAAGAAAGTTACCAATTGTACTCTATGTAACAATCGGGATTTTTATTTCTGAAGAGAAAAATTGGAGTCCAAAGATATTACTGCTAAATTTGTTAATTTAACGTATAGTTGACTGACATATTTACTAAGTCTTAGGGCACATACAACTTATATTCTCCAACTTAAAAGGGAGTATTATAATTAACTAATAAAGAGTTGATCCTATATAATTAAGCATGGGTATTTAGAATTGAACTGACCTGAAACAATTAAAACTAAAGTTTATTGGATCGATTTGAATATTCTTTTTAGAATCGAGCAGTTCGGTTTGCAGTTTGACATCTTGAAACTGATCCAAACCAAAGTTTGATATCTTAACTGCTACAAATTAAATCAAACCAAAATTAATTATTTAAATATTAATATACTGTACTTAATAGTTCATACATATAAATTTGTCGCAGGAACACAAGTTTAACATATGAATGAGGTGGAAGAGGAATTATTTTAGTCTTGTAGTTTGAAGCTTACATTATTAAGCCTTGGGGTAGGGATGATGTCACGACCGGTTGGTTTCACTTTTCCATCCTCACCCTAGTTTTTATATCTAGCAAGTATGAATATTTTGTCCTATACTCATTCCCGTGGTAGTGTAACAGGTATATTCACGCTGGCTTCCTTATGTTCTAAATATTAGTGTAACAGGTATATTCACGCCGGCTTCCTTGCTTCCTTATGTTCTAAATATTTTCTTACAAAAAAGAAATAAAAATTACATGAATAAATAATTTAACTTAAAAAGGATATACATGTGTTGTTTTCTAATATCAATAATTATAATTGTATGAATATATAATTAAAATATCAAATAAATTATAATTGTGTGCTTTAAAAATAAATTAACTCAAGAATCAAAGAAAAGTTAATAAGTTTTTCAAATTACGAAATAAATTAAATATGTTTTGGTAATTTAGGAGGATAAAGATAAATATTGGATGGATATGGAGACGGGTTGATATGTGCATGCCTATTTCTATCCCTCATCTATCATCTATATGTACAATTCATATCTATATCTGTATTTAGTCAATATGTAGGTATTTAAAATCGAGTATTATTTATACCTATATTTGTATTTAATCAATGTGGGTATTTAAAAATTGAGTATTATCTATATTTATGCTTTTATTTAATCAATATGTGAATTTTCCGTCAAATCAAGACAAATTGGAATAATAGTAATGAGGACAGATTTCTATAATATCGCTAGGGAGAGAAATGCTAAAGCAAAATAAAAGATTAGTGAAAGGATAAAGAGTCCGTCAAATTAAGACAAAATAATAGTCATGAGGAGGATTTCTTTAATATCCCTAGGGAGAGAAATGCTAAAGCAAAATAAAAGATTAGTGAGGAGAATTTATCTTAATGTGTATGTTTTGAATTTCGTTCAATATTGTACATATGAACAAAGAGTTTAACTGGCTTATGAAAGATATAGTATTTATGCTACAATATATAGATATAAAACAACTATTTTTGTTTTTATTTTTTCTTTGTTGTAAAAGCATAAGTAGTTCCCGAGCCTTAGTATTTTATTGTTGTTCATTAGCTGATTAAAAAAAAAATTACTAATAGTTGTAAGCAAATGGTTGAATATTATAAACAATGATGAAAGAAACAAATATTTGATTATAGTCAAGTAGATGATCAAATTATTCATCATGATATATGCAATAAAATCATAAAATTGATCAAAACCAAAACATAAAAATTGGTTTATGTTTGGTTCCGTAAACATGTATTTTTAACTAAAATGAACCAAACTACATCGCAAAATAATAGATTATATTTGTATTATTAGGAAAGTTTGCTCTGGTCCTGTATTATATCTTCGTTAATAAAAAAGAATATCAAATATCTTCTATTTATTATGTTGATTTCTTTTTCTTAATATAAATAAAACACTTGTACTATTTCAGAAACACAATTTCAGCTTCAGCTCTTCTCTCATCCCTCTAGAGTTTAACACTTTTCATTCTCATTACATTTTACTCTAATCCTCTAAATTTAGAATTATTAAAATCTGACTTTTTTTCTTTTAATGTACTTAACATTAATGTCATTTGTGGAAATTCACGTTACACCTTTTTCAAACGGTTGCAGTATCCCTACTGGCTGCTACCTAGTTAAAGGAGGAAGAAAGAGTTATATATTCTGAAAGCAGAAAATTCAACCTGCTCAATTTGGATGCTACCAAACTAGTTTTGCTAAAAAGGTAGTTTGGTTTTGAAATGTGTAACCATTTTACTTGGTTGATTTGATATTCCTTGTCCTGAAGTACATGGTTATGTACTTAATTTTGGATTATTGTCTCTGTATAACATTGGGTATGATGTTGTGGACAAGAGGTTGTTGTCCGCTTTTGTTGAGAGATGACATAAGGACACTAATACGTTCTATTAGTCAATTGGTGAGATGACAAACGCATTGGACGATGTGTCGTTTCTCCTCTATGTTCCTATTGTGAGTCAGTTTCCGACTTACATTACCTTAGACTACATTGGAGCGTGCAATATATTGATGAAGTTGTTAGGAGTAGAAAAAGATCTTGCAAATGCTGAGATGGGGCAATGTTGAGGTGTATAGGTCAGATTCAGTTGGCTTAGAGACATGTATGAGGAGTGGGTGCTGCTAGGACATTCTTATTGTATCTAGTTGGATGTATCATCTTTGTAAATAAGAGTGAGATCTTGATTTCAGTTTCATCTAACATTATTTGCAGACCTACATATATATGAAGGTTATTGCTAGAGAGCAATTGCATTAACATACATGTATTAGTAATTAGGAGATGCTTGTCGTATACAAATCCACCTGTTGGGCGAATATATCACCCTATTTTAGGTAAATAATTTTTCGAGTGTGTATAGATTTTATTTAATTCAATTCTTAAAAGTAAGAACTTATTTGTTTAAACAATTGACAAACATAGATTTATGAATACTTTTCATCTCTGGGAAGAAGAAATATTAATCCCATATATAATGATGTAATGTCATGGGTTGCACAATATGTCGGTAGTCGACATATCTGTAGTGTTGCAAATATGAGGAGATAGGTAGATTGGGCATACCCATGTTGGAGTTATATGGATTCTATATAGTGATCACAGACCTACTCGGTCGTTTGAGCCAATATGATTGTTTTGTGGTTTCTTCTGAGTGGGCACTACTATTTAGAGACATCTGTCAGAGTATGTATTGCAGTCATACGTTTCATGCATACGATACCATCCTCTCCTATGGTTTATGATATCGGAGTTTTTCTGACAAAATAGATGCGCGATTGTTACACTTTGCTGATAATCTGGTTACCTCTATGACAGTTTTCGGGAGCCATATGCATGTTCATATAATTACGTGGAGTGGTTTAGACATGTCTCGCACTCCTCTATTTTTCGACATTCTGAGAAAGATCTTCCCCTTGTAGTACCTTGTTGTCCTAGTAGGAAGATCAAATTCGATATACATTTTATATATCAGATTCTACAATCTCGTAGGAAGATCAAATTCGATATACATTTTATATACCAGATTCTACAATCTAGTATGATTTTGTATTCTGCATTGCAAAATTTGATTTATAATTTATATACAAGATTATATTTAATCCGATATACAATATGATTTTATTATATATATATATATATATATATACATTAAAATAGAAAATTTTGAAAAAATTGATGAGTTGACGTTGGCCTACTAGCTCGTCCTTGGTCTTGGTTGGCCAGGACAATAAGTTTAGTAAGAGTTCCTTCTAGCACCTCCATAATCTCATCCCTGCACCTCTATAATTTTTTAAATATCGTTAATGTTTTTGTTGAAATTACAAATTTTGGGAACGAAAGAATTTGAAAATAAAAGGTAGTGCAATGTTCTTCTTATTTTCGATATTTAACATATTTTTTTTACATATATAACATTTTATTTGTAAATAATTTTCATACTTAACATATTTAATATATTTTTTCTCCATGTATAACATATTCGTAAACTTCCGACTGAACTTAGTTTACATGGGCTAATATGCGTAGAAGATGTCCACATGGCACATTTTATATAGGTATATTAAATTATATGTTACAATTTGGCCATTTCATTTTGGAGATTTCAAAATAATAAAAATTGGAGATTTCATTTATAGGTTAAATTGCTCGATAGATGTACTTTACCAAATGTAGTCATTATGTGGTCCATGCACAATATTACAGAGGAAAAGTTATGGTCATCATATTATATAAGCAGAATGTAAACATTTGTGTAGATGTTAGGAACAAATACAAAATATGTTAATTTTGCAAGATAGTTGATTAGTTTAGAATGAATTTGTATCAATGAAACTTTATTGTTATTCCTTGACTTAGAATGATAATGGATTTATGCATTGATATTGAATGGGCATGTTAATGACAAATATATAATAAACAAATAAAAAATATTAAAAATAGTCAACACATTGTCAATACATATAAAATAAAATACATCTTCAATAAATATGATATTCAATACATATAAAACAAAATAATCCTTTGAACTATTAGAAGTCTCTCTCCCACAAACAGATCTCCCTCGTCTAGTGTAGACAACTCCCTCACCTGTTGCACTTTGAGCCAACTAAAGCCTAGCTTGTGTATCTTCGAATGCTGGAGTCCCCTCATACACACTACGACAATCAATCATTCTTTCAAGATGTTTGTTATCAGCCTAAAGATACCTTGCATACGTTGAAATAATTAATGAGAATAATTACACAAATTAAAATGAAATAAATTATAAAAAAGTTATTGGACAAGCATGTTGCTGCTGTGATGGACTGGCTCTTCCTGATCTTCACTATGAGGACGACGATGAGGTACTACATGTGGACAGTCTTCCTCAAAAATGTCGAATAATGTAAGGATTTGAGACTATCTAAACCACTCCATGTCTGAATATGTATATGGCTCAGCTGCATTTGTCATAAAAGTGACAAGATGATCAACAAAGTTAACCATCGCGCATCTTCTGTGTCAAAAACTCCAATATCATGAATCATAGTAGGAAGTGGTGGTATCATCTATGAAATTGTACTTGCAATACACGCTCTGGCAGATGCTTCTGAATAGTAGTGTCCACTTGGAGGAAATCACAAAATAATGGTATAGGTTCAATCGACCGAGTAGGCTAATGACCAACATATGGAACTCATATAACTCCAGCATGGGTCAGCCGATCCAACTGTCTCTTCACAGTTGTGACACTACAAATATGTCGACTAACAACATATCGTGCGACCCATGACAGTATCTCACTATATCTGAGATTAATATCCCTTTTTCTCATCTAGGGGAAGTGCTCAATCCATGTATATCAATTGTTAAACAAATAAGTTTTTTAAAAGTTAAATTAAACTTATATATACTTGAAAAATTATTTACCTAGAACTAACATAATCATCAACTGGCACAGGTTTATGCACGACAAGCATCTCCTAACTAGTGATACATGTGTGCTAATGCGACTGTTCCCCAGCAATAACTTCCACATATCTGTGAGTCTGTAAATAATGTCAGGTATGAAATTGAGATTGAGGTCTCACTGTTATATGTGAAGATGGTGCATCCAACTAGATGCAACAAGTATGCCTTAGTAACAAAGACCTACTTGTGTTGCAAGTAACAATCCTCATACATGTCTCTCAACCAACTCAATCTCACCTGTGCCTCTGACACTGCCGCATCTCTGCATTTGTAGCTTCTTCTACTTCTAATAGCTCCATCAATATACTACACGCTTCAGTGTAGTCTAAGGTAATGTAGGTCAGAAACTGATCCATAATAGAAATGTGAAAGAGAGATGACACATTGTCCAATATGATCGTCATCTGACAAATGGAACGTATTAGTGTCCTTATGTTATCTTTCAACAAAAGCAGACAAGACAACAACCCCTTGACTATAGAGGCAACAATCTAGAATTATGTACATAATCTTGTATTTTAGGACAAGGAATGTCGAACCTGTTAACTTTTTTACTGTGGGAGACCAATTTTAGCTCTCCACAATCCTAAACAAAAGCTAACACACGTTATAAAAGTTTGGATATACTAAATACTTCGTTAACACGTGATGACATAATTCTATAATCGTACTTCACCCTACCACAGTCACAAAGCCACATGCTCACAATAAGTAAGTAACTAACAAAGAGTAATCTGAAGGTCCTTTAAGAAAACCTTCAGGCAAATCAGGATCACTAACAACAACATTGGATGACGCACGACAATCTCCTCTATGAACAGATGTAATAAGTTTTGTCCGACCGTAGGGTTGTGATCCACCTCCTCTAGTTTTTGCCATATCTATCAAAATTTTAATAGTTAATAAATTTAAAAAAAAACATATGGGAATGACCTAATCCAATATGTATTTATTTATAGAAAACATATATCGGATCCTACAATTTGGTATACATTTCAATAAATTGTACATATTTATAATTTATTGAAATATATACCGGATTGCACACTTCGGCATGTATAAATTGGATAAGATGTATATTAGATTGCACAATCCGATATGTATAAATTGGAAACATTGTATACCGTATTGTGCAATCCATTATATATTTTATAAATTTATATATATCGGAACTTGCAATTTGATATGTATAAATTTTTGAAATATATACCGGATTGCACGATCCAGTACAAAAAAAGCATATTGGATTTTACAATCCGATAGCATGTAAACTTTCGTTACTCCTCGTCGTTTATGAAACGCGTCGCCCTTTCTCCAAATCTACTCTAACAACCACAAAACTCTCGTTAATGTGGCCAGCTGGTTGTTGGTGTGGTTCAGGTCACCCGCACAGTTAACAGAATAAACTTAAAAGAAGGAGAAGGCTGCACTAGGGTTCTTTCAAGTTTAGTGTTGAGAGCAGTTTGGGGTTTGAGTAGAGTTAGAGGATATTTTGCCTTCAGGGTTGTTTGAAAATGGGACAAACAACAACCCAAGAATGTCCTTTAAAACGAAAAATGGTTTTTTGTTATTTGGTGCCACGCCACGGTGCCATATCAATTGGGATGACAACGGCTGCGAAAACCGGAACACCTTTATGATGCTATAATGGTTGTTTAACAACACTGCAGGGTACTAATTAATTTTACAGATTGCTCATAATTTTCACGTGTTTGAAAATCTGTCTTTGGAACTTTCTATAAATGTATAAATGTGGAATGTGAATTATGTGTCTTCGCAGGTTATATATAGATGAGGAAAGAGTCTGATTCGAAGCATAAGAAAATGATAAACAGCACAAAAGAAAAGTCTAAACTAGACACTATTGTCTAACTTTCTATTAGAAAATGTTCATGCCTACTTTCATGCTATACATGACTGATTGATTTTAGTCAGCACTTTTACTAACGTTAACTAATAAGCTCCCAATTAATCTAAATCAGACACATGAGGATTTAACTCAATGCTTTTAATATTGTTGACATCTGACACTGGTCATCGTTCACAGTAGTTATTATATTTTGTCTTCATTTTTCTCTTTCATCTTTCGGAAAGTGGTCAATTATTTGGTACATTAAGGAAAGTTCAGGATCTTTTTGTATAGAAAAAACATATTTAAGTTCGTAGTTCAGAAACAAAAACCATTAATTTTTGTGTAAAATTTGGTAGATGGTAGTCGTCAAATTTGATAACTCGCCTAATCAATTTTGAAACCAAGTAGCTGTCTTTGGTAGGTGGTAGTTGTTCAATTCGATGACTGACCTAAAAAATTTCTGAAATTTTCAATTTCAAGATTTGACTATTTGCTGTTATTTTTGTACACTTAGTTCATATGTCGGCACAACAGACAAAATTTTCCTCGGTCATAAATTTCAGTAAGCTATGTAAGCTGATTGAGCTTGTCTCATGCTTTACTTTTTGTAATCTAGATGGTTTCTATGTTATGAACCTTATCTGAAAAAGGTAAAGGTGGAAAAGTCTCATTAATGCTTCATAAAGATCTACATTCTTAATCTCTCAATCTTTTCGATTGAATACTTCAGCTCTTTTTGGACGTTCAACCTTGAAGGAGATAGTACAATGTCTTTCCATATGGATCCAGCTTCACAAGTTGGGTTGGGGTGCTTGTAAAGTTCATAGATGTTGTTGGCAGTTTCGTTCAAGGCAGCAACCCTCTTCAAACAATCTATTTCATCTGGATCAACGAGCAATGTCTTGTCTCTATCTTTCCATCCTATCAACTTTACAAAATTTATCTAGTCAGCAGTGATACTGAATATAGGGACCGAATAAGCCCCACCATAGCAGTGGCAATAGTAAATGATTAGTAACGGAAATATCTAGAGACAGCATTCACAGTATATGTTGCAACTTGCAACAAATTTTTTCATTCAATATGGTACATTTAAAAGAGAAAATGGTGGTATACAAATTTATTATTATCACTCACATCTGTCCTTTGTACATTCTAACACGTTCAAATTTACCCTTTCTTAAATTGAGAGCAAGAATAAGGGATTTGAAATGTGTACCTTAGGTGGACCTTCCAAAGAATTTGTACTATATAGCCTAGCATTGTCAACTAGCTGACAATAAGTCAGAAATGCGTCAGCAAATCTCTTGTGCGATGTCAATTGTGACTTCACTCTCACTGCTCTTCTACACATGATAGCTCTCCTGGTTGGCATTCAAATTTGTTCACTGTTAGCAGAATACAATTCCACTGGGAGAATTGTGTCTGATAAAATTGTCACGTTAATACAAAGATTGGTGATGAATCTACCTTATGCCTCTAATGACAGCAAGGTAAGCATCACATATTACTCCAACCAGCTCTATCCTGTATGGTTTTCTCCTTTTGCCTTCAACTTGTTCTTGCTCTTCCTCAATTCGCTGCCAATATTTTTCGGTTACAGTTCCATCGCCATTCATCTTGTAGCCAGGTCCCATGCGGTAGCGGCGGCGGTGGACGTTTCTAGCCATTGTTATTGTTTGCACAACAAATGGTAACCAGGAAAGTGTACCATCCATTATTACATCACGCCCCTCATTTAGTGCTGTCACCAGGAGGGATGAGGCTGCGTCAGTAGATGATTGGTGTACCTGCTTGCAAAAATGACTTTATCATGCAATGACAAAAGCACCTAACCACAGTTAAATGACTCATATTAAGGGAATGGCATGAAGAGCTTATTCAGAAATTATTTGGACCTTTGAAAGTGATTAATTTTTCCTGTAAGTTCATTTTAGCTTATTTTTAAACAAGTTTCATTGTAACGTTTGCCAAAATAAAATCTATTATAACTCATTTCAATAACCATACAGTTAAATTATGAAACAAAATCTCTGTTGTGCATGAGAATCAATCCTGATCAATTTGCCTATGCACCGTTGACCATTTCACTCCAAAGAAAAGTATAAAAAAGAAGAAACGTTAGACATATTTGTAATTGTTGAACATATGATTTAATTATATAAGGATATATGATATATTTATCAGATATGTAGGGATTTTGTTTTATTTTGTTAACTTAATCATCGTGTACAAAGATTATAAATAGATACGTGTGTATGCCCATAATATACAATGATTCATGTAATCTTACAATGTATTTTCACTATATGGGTCTAGGTCCTTCTCTTTGTGATGCACTATAAAGTCTATACATTCCTTTGTTATGCTTGAGATGCACAAGGATTCCCTCATATAAAGTCTATACCTTTCCTATATTTCTGCATAGTATTTAGAGCCTAGTTGAATCCTTGCCTTTCCAGTGGGTCCAGTGTCCACCGACGCCAATTTTTTTTTCCGGAAAATTGTGTTTCTTTTCGATTTTCGGCATCCCTTCATCGATGTGCTCCATTTTCTAGCATTTTTTGCCCTTTTCCGCCACTACTGTCATCTTTTGCTATCAACTTTCTAACTAGCATCCTCGACATCAGAGTTGTCCTGCCTAGGCAAACATTGCATCGTCAAACTTGGGGTCATTGGAGCACCCTCGTGCCTTCACATGTGCTTAGAAGTAGACAAACTTCTCTTTGTTTGCCACTTCGGGTCTTTATGTTTATCAATGTCGACATGTATGCCTACCCATTGGACCAACCCTCGAATCTACTCGTAATCCTTCCCCTCATTATGTCACTTTAAGCTATCAAGGTTGTCTCGATCCCATTATATTTATGTCTCTTCCAATTCCTTTATGTCAATTCCTCACACTAGTCCACTCTCGTTGGAGACAAGCCATGTGTGATGAATTGTATGCTCTTCAAAGTAGTTATACCATGTTCCCTTACCTGTTGAGAAATCTGTTGGTAGTTGTCGATGGACCTTTACAATCAAAATTGGCTCTCATGGCACGAATGATCCACTCAAAGTTCATTTAGTTGTCAAAGGTTATACTTAGATTTTGGGCTAAACTATGGTAACACCTTTTCTCTAATGGTCGAGGTGGCCTTTGTTAGATTATTTTTAGCCATGTTTGCTCTTCAACTTTGGTTCCTTTATCGGTTGGATGTCAAACGTGCCTTCCTACATTGTGATTTGTTGGAGGATATTTATATGGAGTAACTTTCGGTTTTGTGACGCACGGAGACTCATCTAGCTCATTATGCCCACCTACACTGTTGTTCGTCGCCGCTTGGTTGTGAGTTCTTAATTCACGCTTGTCCTTATTCATGCAAAACCATTTCTTGTCTTTTGACATGACTTGTTTGACAACCACACCATTGTGCCTCCCTTGCTCAATGAATCCCTCTACTCCTTTTTGAGTTTGTTTGGTTGCCATTGCTTGTTATTTGGCCACTCATGTTGTTTGGAAATGTCTATTATGGCTTCTCTTGTTGATGATGCTTCTCCAGGTATCGATACTACCTCCATTGTGACTTTCACCAGTATATCTGTTATCTTGTGTGAAATACTTATCAAGTGATCCAACTACAATATGTGGGCTGCTGCTGTCAAGCAATATTATTCGAAGGCCACGAACCATTTGACCACAATGGTTGCACACATTCCAGCGAAGGGCAGAGCCCATTGGCAACAAATTGATGTTGTTAGAATATGTTTTTATTAGCTGTATTATTCGTGGTTTATTATTTCCTTATTTAGCATACTATAATTATAGTGAATGATGGTATCCCACAATCATAGGGATTTGGGTGACTAGGTGGTATTATTATACTTCCTAAAATAGCTTTCTAGCCACGAATTGTAATCTCAGCATGATATGAATAAGAGTGATATTTTTTCTACCCTAAATTATAACATGGTATCAGTCGTAAACAATCCTGGGAGCCGCCTCTGACTGCACACACCCAAACCCTAGACGGCAGCCTTCATTGCTGTCGCAAACAAAACCTTAGCGCCGCCTCTGACTGCGCTTGACCAAACCCTAGACAGCAGTTCCTATTGCTGTCCATCGTCTCTTTTAGGACAGCCTTCATTGCTGTCAACGTTTTTCTTCGCCTTCTCAGGCTTGCTATTGTTCCTTGTCGTCATATTTTGTTCACTACATGGAACTCCTAACCCCAATTGTTGAAGTGATGACCAATCAAGAACAACTACAGAACCTCAACACTACCTACCGATTGATCGGAAAAAATTATTTGAAATGGGCCCAGCTTGTTAGCAGAACTTTGAAAGGTAAAGGAAAAGCTCACCACTTGACTGACGATGCTCCTCCTGCAGATGATCCCAAATTTCCAAAATGGGATGAAGAGGATTCTATGTTCATGGCATGGCTATGGAACTCCATGATCCCAGAAATCACTGATACTTGCATTTTCTTAATTCTGCAAAGGAGATTTGGAATGCCATGGAGCAAATATATTCCAAGGCTAAAGATGCTGCTCAAATATATGATGTGAAGGTAAAGATTGTTGCTGCCAAACAAGGCAATAAAACTGTTACAGAGTATGCCAATCACCTCAAATCACTATGGATGGGATTAGATCATTACAGGGTCATCCAAGCAGAGTGCTCCGATGATTCAGCTATGCTCAAAGAATTTATTGAGCAAGATCGAGTCTATGACTTCCTGGTGAGACTTAATTCTGATTATGATCAAGTACGAATCCAGATCCTTGGCAAAGAAAAGATTCCAGGGATTAATGAAGTGGTCGCCATAGTTAGAAGTGAAGAAAGCAGAAGGGGGATAATGCTAAAAAACCCAACCATGGAAAATTTTGCCATGTTTGTCTCCGGATCAGCTATGATGGTTGATCCGAAAAGGGGAGGAATAGCCAATATGGAGAAGAAAGGTGAAGGCGTTTGGTGTACATTCTGTAATAAGCCTCACCACACTCGTGATAGATGCTCGAAGCTACATGGAAAGCCACTGAGTAGAGATTGGGGATCCAAGGTCGTGATAAGGAGTGGGTAAAAAAGGGAGACACCACTAGAAAGGGCAGACAAGCACATATCGGTGTTGCAACAAGTGAAGAACACAAAGGAGGAATGAGTCCACTTAACCAAAATGAAGTAGAGCAGATGAGATCATTTCTCAACAAGCTGGATAAATCACCAGGTAGTTGTTCTCTAGCACATTCAGGTATGTTTGGTAAGGTTCCTTTTTTTGGACTTAATGTCCCAGATAAAAGCTATAACCCATATTGGATACTAGATTCTGGGGCTACCAACCACATGACACCTCTACCTAACCATTTCTCTTCTTACACACCTTGCCCTAATAACAAGAAAATATCTACAGCTGATGGCTCTCTGATGACTGCAGCAGGTCAAGGAGAAGTCCAAATAAGCCCATCCATTACCCTTAAAAATGTCCTTCATATTCCAAAATTGTTTGTTAGTTTGATTTCCATAAAAAAACTCATCCAAGATTTATCATGTAATGCTATTTTTTATGACAATATGTGTTCTACAGGACAAGTACTCGGGGAGGACGATTGGACATGCTAGACAATGGAATGACTTGTATTACTTGAAACATCCAAATCTGCCACCAAACCTGCACAATATCAATGCTTTTTTCTCTGATTCCATTACTACCAACAGGGAGAAGGTTTTCCTACATCATTGTCGACTTGGCCATCCCTCCTTTAGGGTCATAAAATTGTTATTCCCTTCCCTTTTTACTAAATTAGATGTGGCAAGTCTCAATTGTGAAGTGTGCGAGCTTGCTAAACACAAACGTGTTCCTTTTCGAGTTAGTAATAATATGAGCACTTCTCCTTTCTATTTGGTTCATACTGATGTGTGGGGTCCCTCAACTGTCCCAAATGTTTCTAGTGCCCGTTGGTTTCTTACATTTATAGATGATTGTACTCGTGTCAACTGGGTTTTCTTACTAAAACACAAAACTGAAGTCAGCCATGTCTTTCAATGTTTTTTCTCCATGGTAAAAAATTAGTTTGGTATTACCATTAAGAGGATTCGATCTGATAATGCAAAAGATTACTTTAATCACGACCTTATTTCTTTTTGTCAAAAAGAAGGTATCATTCACGAGTCATCTTGTGTTAAAACACCTCAGCAAAATGGAATTGCTGAGAGAAAAAATAGACACCTTTTAGACCAAACTCGGGCTCTTCTCTTTCAACATAAGGTCCCTAAACGGTTTTGGGGGAAAGCTGTTCTCACTGCCTGTTATCTAATTAATAGACTACCTTCTACTATCTCGCTTCTAAAAGCCCTATGGACGTTTTGTCTTCTTTTTATCCTAATGTGTCTACATCCAACCAACTTGTTCCAAGAATATTCGGAACAATATTCGGGTGTGTATCTTTTGTCCATGTTCCCAGTGGTGATAGAGGTAAGCTTGATCCTAGAGCCTTAAAATGTGTTTTCATAGGATATTCATCAACCCAAAAGGGATATAAATGTTATCATCCACCATCCAAAAAATTCTGTGTCTAAAGATGTCACCTTTTTTTAGCACCAAAGTTACTTCCACCAAGATCATCTTCAGGGGAAGAATGCCATAAATGAAGATGGTCTCCTTATGCTCCCTGACTTAAGTTTTGAACCAGAAGTAGGAACTAAAAGTGTGACCACAGAGAAGGAACCCACTAAATCCACTCAAGATCAGGCTGATGTAAGATTTGGAAAAAAACTGATTTATACAAGGAAGACGAAAGCCATTCCAGAATCTGTCCATGTCCAACAATCCAACCCAACATTATTTGAGGTAACTACTCCCAATCCTGTAATATACACTGAATTAACCTCTGATTTTCCAAATACACATGTATAGGAACCTGAATTTAGTTCAACACCTCTTTATGAGGACCTGGATATTCCAATTGCCATTAGAAAAGAGATTAGGAAATGTACCACCAAACCACTGTACCCTTTAGCCAATTACCTATCCTTTAAACACTTGTCACCTATCCATAAAGCTTTCCTCACAAGCCTAAACACTACAACCACGCCTACCACTTTATCTGAGGCATTGGGTGATAAAAAATGGAAACAAGCCATGGATGCCGAAATGGAAGCATTAGAAAAGAATGGTACTTGGGATTTGGTTAATCTCCCGAATGGAAAAAAATAGTAAGTGGGTATGCACCATAAAATACAAGGCTGATGGATCCATTGAGAGGTACAAACCAAGGTTAGTAGCTAAGGGATTCACTCAAACCTATGGAGTGGATTACATCGAAACATTTGCTCCAGTTGCAAAAATGAATACAGTTAGGGTAATATTATCCTTAGCGGCTAATTATGGTTGGAACTTGCAACAATTTGATGTTAAAAATGCCTTCCTCTATGGAGAAAAGAGGAGATCTACATGGAATTGCCCCTTGGATATGGTGAAAAAACAGCTACCAACACTGTTTGCAAGCTAAAAAAGGCGTTGTATGGGCTAAAACAATCACCACGAGCATGGTTTGGAAGGTTTACTAAAGTTATGATGAGTCTGGGCTTTAAACAAAGTCAAGGAGACCACACTCTGTTTATTAAACACTCTAAGTCAAGGGGAGTAACAGTGGTGCTAGTTTATGTAGATGATATTATAGTAACAGGTGATGATGAGGAGGAGCAAAAATTGTTAAGCCAACATCTGGCCAAGAACTTTGAAATTAAGACCTTGGGAAAATTGAAGTATTTTTTGGGAATTGAAGTGGCACATTCAAAGAAGGGAATATTCATATCTCAACAAAAATACATTACTGATTTATTGAAAGAAACTGGTAAGACAGCATGCAAACCTGTAAATACACCAATTGACCCAAATCTGAAATTGGGAAATGCAAAGGAAGATACTGCAGTGGATAAGGAAATGTATCAAAGGCTAGTTGGTAGACTGATATATTTATCTCACACTAGACCTGATGTTGCATTTGCTGTGAGTCTAGTTAGCCAGTTCATGCACCAACCGAAGGAGATTCACTTACAAGCTGCACTAAGAATTGTGCAATATTTGAAGGGGACCCCAGGCAGAGGAATCTTGTTTGAACGAAACGGGAATGCAAATCTGGAAGCATATACAGATGCAGATTATGCAGGGTCAATTGTGGATAGGAGGTCAACTACGGGTTATTGCACTTTCCTTGGAGGGAATCTTGTGACTTGGAGGAGTAAAAAACAAAATGTGGTAGCTAGATCTAGCGCTGAAGCAGAATTCAGGGCAATGGCACAAGGGATATGTGAACTACTCTGGCTGAAAATCATCTTGGAAGACTTAAGGATAAAATCGGATAACCCAATGAGACTTTATTGTGATAACAAATCTGCTATTAGTATAGCTCATAATCCAGTGCAACATGATAGAACCAAACATATTGAGGTTGACAGACATTTTATCAAAGAAACGTTAGACAGTGGTTTGATCTGCACTCTATATGTTCCCTCACAAGACAACCTTTCAGATATTCTAACGAAGGGGCTAAAGAGCAACTACTTTGAGAGTATTGTTTCCAAGGGAAAAATACCTATTCACCAGCTTGAGGGGGAGTGTTAGAATTTGTTTTTATTAGCTGTACTATTCGTGTTTTATTATTTCCTTATTTAGCATACTATAATTATAGTGAATGATGGTATCCCACAATCATAGGGATTTGGGTGAGTAGGTGGTATTATTATACTTCCTAAAATAGCTTTCTAGCCTTGTATATATGAATTGTAATCTTAGCATGATATGAATAAGAGTGATATTTTTTCTACCCTAAATTATAACAGATGCCTCGATGGCCCTTGTAGTTTGGTTTTCTATTGTGCTCAACTTTCAACTGTCATCCGTCATCTAACACATGTTATGATGTTTGAATCGAGGCCAAGAAAGTACACTCTAATGATGTTCTACAGTGTGTTCGCCACTTTGATGACCATAAAACTTGAGAATATGGATAAGCTTGATCATTTGATGCCTCTCCCTCCTAATACAAAATGACCTTTCACTGGCAATGTAGCCAATACTTCATGGTTCTTGCTCATGTCGATTTGACACCTGAGCTTGATTCTTTCGACGCCCAATATTCCTACATATGACATGGTTAGTGAATAGTTATTGCGACTCTCTATTACACATGTTTTTGGCCAGTCCTCCACCTTTGTCTCACACTCACCTAATATTGGTGGTAATAGTGGTGGTCGTACAAACAAGAGTTGTCGTTGCCATTATTGTAAAATCTATGCCATATTAAAGTTGACTGTCACACTAAAGCTTAGGACCAACCAATCAGCAAACCTACCCCCTTTCGAAAATTTCGGTACCTCTACCTCTCACTATTACTGGTTCCTTCAATTTCAAGCAGCTCAACAATTTGCATCGCTTGTCATTGTCGTGGTTCAATCTGGTAATTGCATAGCCTTTGTCTCTTAGCCATCCTCTCTTGGACTGGATACCTGACTTTGATGCTTCCGATCTGATTTCAATTATCTTTTTCAGAGTCTTTGCCTTTTCTTACTTTCACAAGTTGCTCTCATTAAAGTTTGTGGCATTGGTTAAACTCACTCATTCCCTAATTTTACTTTAAATTCTATCTCATTTATTGGTGGTTGCTCGTTCTATTTAATTTCCATTGGCAAACTGCTCCATTAATTTCTCTGGCTTGTTTGTTAATAATTTTCTTCTAGTTCAAAATTGAATTACTAGAAGGATGGTTAGAGTAGGATATGAGTGTGGGGGATTGTACCATCTATGACCATTGATTGCCTGTCAGACCTTGCCCGTCAATGCCTTGGTCATCGTAGTTTGGAAAAATTGTGTTTTTTAGTTCCTAGTCTTTCTTCACTTAATGCGTCATGTCAATTAGGAAAACATGATCGTCATTCATGTAGTCCTGGAGTCCGCATCATCTTGTGTTTTAGTTCAGTTTGATATTTGGGGGTCTAGTGAAGTTGGTTCAACCTTTTACGGTATTAATGTTTCGCCATTGATGACTTTTGTCACTGGTCTCGGGTCTTCCTGTTTTTTCTATTTTTTTGAAGTTTTTCACATGAAATTACTACTCAATTTGGATCACCCAGTAAAACTTTAAGCAATGCTAACGCTCAACAATATTTGTTTTCACAATTCCAATTGATTCTGAAATCCCATGACATTCTTCATCAAACTTCTAGTACTCACATCACAAACAATGGTGTCGTTGAACACCAAAACCGCCACCTGTTTGAAACAACTCACACCGGTTGTCTGCATTATTATGTTCCTTTTCACTTTTGGGGTGTTGCACTTATTAATTTTACTTGATCAATCACATACCTTTGACCATCCTCAATAATCAGACACTATACTCTATTTTGTCCCCACAATGGGAATCACTTACCCTAACCCTCCATGTCTCGGGTTGTACCTGTTTTGTTCATGATCTTATTCTAGGATAAACTCTTTGTTGATGTTTCTTTCTTTGAATCTATTTCATTGTTCTCGGATAGTGTTGTCAATAATGCTTTTGGTTGCTCAACCAGATGTTCTGACTCCGATCATCGTAAATAATACTCCTCTGGTTGCCCAACCTGTTATTGTAGCTTCGACTATGAACACTAATCCACCTTCACCGATAGTCTCTTAGCAATGGTCTCAGCGTCCACCAGTGCTTGCAACTACTGATTCCCTAAGACCATATGTTGCTCCAAACGACCCTCTAACCGCATCTGCTCAAGAGCTTCCAATTGCCTAGCGAAAAGGTATTCACACTTGTAATCCTAATGTTGAGTATGCTTGTACTCATTAATGTCACCTCTTATCTCCTTTCTATTTTTCTGTAACATCTTTTGATTTTGTGTCTATTCCTAAGTTTACAAGTGAAGCTATCGCTGATCCCTGTTGGTGACAAACATTGTTAGATGAGATGGCTTCTTTACAGACTAGTGGCACATGGGAGTTAGTCCAATTACTTCCAGAGACGACTACTTTTGGTTTTCAATGGGTGTTTATACAATGCTGGTTTGGTGGCTAAAGGCTATATTTAGATCTTTAGTCTTGATCATGGGGCACTTTTGGTTGTATCTGGATGTATACAGTGAAGGTTGGACTGGATGGTAATACTAATTGGTTCAAAGGTCGTTTGTTTGCTAAAGGCTATACTTAGATCTTTGGTCTTGATTATGAGGCACTATTTTCTCCTGAGTGCCAAGATTACTATTGTTCATCTATTTTTTGCCATGGTTGCTATTTGCCATTAGCCGCTTCACTAATTAGATATTAAAAGTGTATTCTTACATTTTGAGTTACAGGTAGAGGTTTACACGGATAAACCCTTAGGTTTTACTGCTTTTGTTGGCTCTCGCGTCGTTTATATTTTGCGACACTCCTTTTATGGAATGGCTGATATAGGGATACAAGATATATTAATATGTAGGGATTTTATTTTATTTTGTTACCTTAATCATCATCTACATATATAGTTATAAATGGAATAGAGTGTATGCTCAAATACACACGATTCCTGTAATCCGACAGTGATATATGTGTCTATATATACAGAGAACAAAATAAAGGGAAATAAGCAGAGAAGAGTCCCAAGCGTGTCACCAGTTCAGCTGTTCGAATCATGTCCTGATGCCCTCTTGCACTGAGGGCCTTATAGATGACATCTGATTCTTTGAAGGCATCGGCCTCAATGATGACAGCATTGCCTGCTGCTCGTGCCCAGAAAGGCCTGTTCATGAAAACAGAATTAGGTCTTGCACTTTGTTTCGATGGTTTGAGTATTTTACATCGTAGGACAAATTATATTATTGAAAATCTTAGTTATTAGTTTTTGTGCCGAGAATGAGGATATGACTTCTCTTACTCTTTGAGAATGTCCTTAAGCACAGTGCTCTTGCCAGCTCCCATGCCACCACCCATGAAAAGAAGCACTGGGCTCCTATCACTGTGAGCCACTGGGGCCATCACCTCTGTGCATTGGGAGTCATCATTTGTCAGTCCCATTGCTTTCATTTCTTCCACTAATGTGTTGAAAACTCTAGCCACCTTCAGATTCTTGGTCACTCTGTCGATCCTTTGTTCCCTGTGCACAGGATACTGTTTAGGTTAAAAAGGAAAATCACCCTTTTCACACTGCTCATATTAATAAAAAAGTTTCTCAGAAATGTGACACGTTCATTCTGTCTCAAACCAACAGGGATGCCCTTGAAAACTGGCACCACTCACTAGTTACAGAAGATGGTTTATTCATGAACATTATTCTTTTTTCATTTGTTGCTACTTCAAAAAGGAATGGGAGAAGAAAGAGAGCTCCATCATAGTTTCTTATTATGTTTCGATATTGATTTCTAGGGGCAACTGAAATGGTAAAATCTTTCGTCCCTATAATAATTTAGATATTCACACCCTGCATCACAACATGATCCTCACATCGATTTCAAAGATGCTTCAATAATTATTCTCAGAGAATAATGGTAATACACACCTAGTTGCCGCCATAACTATGTGCCTGAGCTTTGCTCTTGGTTCAATTTCAGAGCTAAACACCTGCAATTCCAGACAACAAAGCAAACAGTTTTTTCACCTAATAATATATCTTCAATTTCATGAGTAAATATGTTTTTGGATCCTCAATTTTTTTCTATCAAAATTAATCTTAGTTACTGCATTTTAGAAACAATGATTTTACACTAATTGCCACATTACACAGGCGGACACAAGTGGGTTGGGGTGAAGGACTCATTCCACCGATTTTCACAACATAAACATTAAATCGTCAGATTTATAACGTGTAGGGACAAGACAAAAAAATTGAGCAACTCATACATTTCATAAACCGATATAAATGATTCTGACGCTTGTTTATACGTTCACATAAAATGTAGATACCTGGCTTATCAAAGCATCACCATATCTCCAATGGAATGCAAAGTAACTGAGAATGCATCTCTCAAACTCCTCCACAAGCTTCACAAAAAGCGAATCCGCATCTGGTTCATTCTCAAAGAAGGCGTAGAGATCATCTTCACATCCCTCAGATTTCCTTATGTATTCAGTAGCCAATTTACAAAGATGAGGACAACATCTCCTATCTTTGAACCCCATTTGCCTAGCTGCACCAATTCAATACCAGAATCTCACATACAAGTATGATTAGCATCATCGTATATGATTATGTAATATATATAATATATCAATGTTTATGGATCCATAATTTTATGTGTATGTATAACTGAAAATATATTTTTATACATCATTATTACCTACGTAATGAGGGAACTTTTCAAGCTTTGGGGTATGGTTTGCCTTTGATATTCTCAGACGTGGAATGATCTTTCGATCTCTCATTTTCTTAACTCGATAATGCATTGCTGCAGCAAATATCAACCCAATGGAGGAAGCCACCACGATCTGTGTGAAGGTGGGCTTTCCATTATACTCTGAATTAACAAGATTGAGGTACGAGTGAAGAATAGTTCAATTTACATTGCACGTTTGTTAATATCAATAAAAGAACCAAATACGATAATGTCATGCATGGTAGTTGAATTGTGTTGTGGTAGTTTTTTACGTACCTTTGTGCATGTCGGTGAGAAGTGCGAGAGACAGACCATGCATGCACCACCGGAGCTGTAAGAGATTGCGAATTACTGTGTCTGGATCGCTGCTATTTTCATTTCCGAAGAATTTGATTTTCTTGTTTGAAGGAGTTCTTGTCTTCACATGTGGCTCTGCATGGCAACGGCATCGTGATTATTGCAATTTTATTTTACTAATATTCCACTGCTAAAAACGTTGAAGAAGAAAAACACCAAAATAAGTGATGTAATGGGGAGATGAATGAGTCTCCTAAATTAAGAAAAGATACGGTAATTTTGTTATAAGATTCAAGTGCATGAATAATAAAGTAAAAAATTTATCAACTTAGGAAAAAAAAATCAACAATCAACATTATACGTATTTGTATAATTAAGATAGTAGAATATTAAGTGTAGATTTTCTTGTTAAATTACTTCGCCCTTGTTCTAGAAAACTAACTTTTGATACTTTAATCTATTCATGGAAAATAAAATGTTATTTTTTCTATTGAAGATTGCGATTATTTATTTATTTATTTTTCTAAAAAGTAAATTACTCATTTTAGAGAATTAGATCCTAAAGAGGCGAAGAGGACAAATATATAAATTTGTTGGAAATGTATTTATAGAAGAGATGTATAAGAGATGCGTGTATTCATTCAAGGATAAAGATTTAGATTTATAATATTATCTTAATTTTTTTTATTGATTCAGTTATAAGGTTTAAGTATTGACAAAAAGAACTTGAAAAGGTGAGAGAATTTTTATATATTATAAATTAATTTTACTTTTAGTTGATGTAATATTTCTAACACTTTTCTTAAGTGAAATTATATATTTATAGATAGTTCTAAGAGTAGATGATATAATAGGCTTAACAAGGATATAGTTTGATACTATATTAGTGAATCTAAATATAACTCATTCTCATTTAATTGACTTTAATTCATCCTCTTAAATATATATATTTATTGAACGGATTATATAATCATTCACAAAAATTTATAAATATAGGATTAAAGTCTTTAATAATTTTTAGATTTTACTTTTTCTAGCTTTTTGTAAATTTATTTCAGTTTTGATTTTGTTCAATATAATGAAATTGGTAAGTAATTCATGGTCATTAAATATTTTATGAACACTTGAATAAGATTATTTAAATAAGATTTATATTTCGACAAAATTTGTAAATTTTATTTTTAGTATTTAATAATTTTTTGTTAATTATAAAAATATTACTAGTTTATGTTTTATATTCATTGGTGCCTTTTTTTTAAAGATAAACTATCTATTAGGTGATTATGTCAACTATTAAGTAAGATCGATAATATGTTAATCCTTTAATAATTATTTTAAATTATGAACCATTAATATGATCTTATTACGTCCTAATATCTATAACACAAAACTATCTTTTACTTATATTTATGAAAAAATTAGGAAATTATATTCTAGAGGAAAGATCATTTTTCCCAATTTATTTTTATGAACAAGATAATATCTAATACAAATGAGTCGACTAATATTAATTTGTGTAATGAAGTGATTTAGGATTTGAATATTTGTAAACTAATTTAATTATGAAATAAATTATATTAAAAAATATTTATATTATCTCTGCTCAAGGTCTCTTAAAAGAAAAAATATGAAAGGATTATTTCTTTGAGAAAACTTCTCACCACCACAGTATTATAGTCGAGATTAATTTTTAGCCAAATGAACATGCCAACAAAAAGTACTAATGACAAAATACACTATTTTTCTCTGTTACATTTTAAGAGAATTCGAACCGTGTACAAAAAAAAAAAAAAAAAAAATAAAAAAAAAAAAAAAAAAAAAGAATTCCAAACAAATACTTTATCATCAAACCAAATATTTTGTAACCACACCATTGTTGACAAACATTACCATAACTACAGTGGCAATTTATGATAGACACCATCTGATATTTTTGTTCCTAAGACATATCTTTGTATCAACACTTCTACTCTTTGAGAGAACAAGCTCCAATTTTTCTCTAGCAGCAAAATCATGGGCCCACTTCTCCCTAGAAAAAAAAAAAAAAAAAGGAACAACTAAGCTATCTGATATGCAATGATTACTACTGATTCTGCAATTTCTTTAGTTTGGTCTAAAAGCAGTGATTCATGTTGGTGCACTAACTTGAGCAAAAGGGTATGGGACAACCAGCATCACTCATGTTTGGAGAGGACAGCGTAGTACAATGTTGGTCTCGAAGGCGTAGGAAACGAAACATTGCCGCTCCTGCCACTGCTCCACCACTGGGGGCTACCATGTATATCCATATGTTCTTAAACTTCCATGAGACAAGTGCTGGACCTAATGATCTTGCAGGATTCATTGATCCACCTGACACTGGGCTGCAACAAATAACCAATGACTTTGATATTACAAAATAAGACTAACCACATGTTTTGTAACACAGAAATATTGTTTAAAGTTAGAAAAATATGTTGTTAGGTATATAAGAGTGAATTAAGTTTCACGATTCACAAATTCAATGTCTTAAAGTTTTGGATTGAATATATTATCATTCTACTTATCACTCTATTTTCATTGTTGTTTTTAAAGTACAAGTTTAAGTAATGAACAACTTTGGACCACTTAATGTGAAAGTAATTTAATCACATAACTTTATACCATGTCTTGGCCATCGTAATTATGCAATATCTAAACGTAAGTTAAAACAAACAAAAGCTAATTTCACCAAGCATGTTTTGAAAAGAAAAAAGCATGTCCGTAGGTACCCTGTGATTAGCACACCAAGTCCAATTGCTACACCAGCAACAAAGCCAGATAAATGGCCCACCTGCACAGTGTTTTAGGTTATAATTAGGTAGTTGCATATTTAAGAAACATAGGTATGTAACCTTGTAGCTTAGTCCTTACTGATTGAGACTCAGATGTCAAAGCTGCAACAAGGAACATGATGATGAAAGTTGCAATAAGCTCCACCCAGAAGGCAGAGGTGCACCCTTGGAGTGGCATGGTCATGATAGCATCTGATTTTATGCCGTATACAAGGCTACCTATGTATGTTGCCGACATAGAACCTACTGTCTGTGCTATTATGTAAACTGGAACCTGTTCAACAAAATAATGGTACGTAGTCATAAACCAATCAATTATACCACCAGAAAAAAATTTAACAAGGGCTATCTATGCCTTGCTATGCTATGCTAGCTCTTGTTCTATTATTATTAGCACCTTGAACCATGGAAATTGACCCATTGTAGCAAAGGCTATTGTGACAGCTGGGTTAACGTGCGCACAAGATATTGGCCCTATAGAGAAAATTATCACCACCACTGTTAACCCTGCTGTAGCTGCATACTCCGCAAGCCCCACTGCACCCTTTTGGAATTCTGTGCTTGCACTGATTCCACATACACAGAACATCAAAATAAAAGTACCCACCATCTCTGCCATTGCCTACATACCAAAAAATAGTACCTTTCATCTTACAAAACTTTATACTTTGTTTCTATGCAAAATAATGAGCCACAATATTTGGTTTCTGTTTAGATCATCATGTTTAGATTCTTTTACAGCTTCACAGGATTTTCACCGAACATGTTGTCAACATTAACACTTACCCTTCTCTCATAGTCAAAATTGCTATCTCACATTCCATACAATGTTATTCACTCCACATTGCTTACATCCTTACCTATCTAGAATCATAATGTTCAATAAATTAAGCATTGCTTGCTTTCTTTAGATGTTTGTGTTTTGAAATTATGCTTGAATAAACTTCTTTGTAAATGTATTAGAAGAAAAATAAATTAACTTTCTCTGATAAGCTTAATTCATTGTACTCTCTTGTTGTTTCTGTGAGTGTTTTAGGAAGAAATTTACTTAAAAACAATGCCTAAATATAAGATAGGTTCTTAATACTCTTACCATGCGAGCACAATTCGGGTAAATTTTGATGGAAAAAAAGTGGAGAGCAGATTCGTTGGCCAAAAGATATGCATGTTTTGATGTTGCAGCTCTGTATCCAATCTCCTTATCGTCCACAGAGAAGGCACTGCTTGATGCATAGTTTGAAGAATCAGGTGATGGATGGTTTTCATATATGTGTGTCATGATTAAACTTGTCTAGAAAATACTTCAGTATCTTTGATGAGACCTCATATATATGTAGAGTAAGTGCAAAGAACATGTTGGCAAGAAAAAGTTGAGTTCTAGCATTCCATGGAACTGTCATGATGCAGTAGTGTGGGGTAAGGTTAACTATGGTTGGGACCCTTTTGATGCTCACACATATTTAGCTTCCTAAAAGATTTTCTGAGAAGGGCATCAACATGCGATTCATGTGTTGCTTGCAATGACATATGAAGAACATTTGTGCTTATTAACTGCTCCAACTTAGAATTAAAACTACTACATTTTGCTTATTCTTTAGTATGTAGAATCCAAACTAAAAGCTAGCAGAACTCAACCACTTCCTTTCTAATCTTACCAAGTTTTGTTTGTTATTGTTCTACCTCAGTTTCTTCAATCCCTTTTCTTGAATTCGCATTCTTGGTGAATAACATGATATGATTATGTTCGAAAAAGAAAAATTTTCATCGAACAAAGAACTATCAGGTTTGGCTGTCGAACTCACTTATTAAATTTGATGTAGATTGTGTCTTTTTCTTTGTAAGAAGACCATATCCTACTAAAAAAATTTACTTTTTCATGTTTGAAGTAAGTCAAAGGAAAGTTGTAGGCATAAGAAATTGCAAAACTAGGCAGAGTATATGCCATTTTTTTATGTATTAGAATGTCATGTATGGTAAAAAAAAAGTTAATAGATTCAATATCAACCATTGAAAGAAATAATTTCTAACTAAATTTTACTTACTTTTGGTTGATTCATATTAGTTGAGATAAAGTCTTAAGATACCAGTAAATCGTGTTTATGAAAAAAACAGACTTTGTAAATAATAAGTAATAAAATAATTAAATTTTAGATTTCAATACCATATAGTATTCTTATAACGGTTATATAAATCGATATTGTTTTCCATTAATATTAATATGTATTTTTTAAAACATATTATCTCTAAAAATTAAATATGATTTTAGTATTCTAATCGTACTGATTTTTTTTACTTAACATTTTTTTCTCTAACTTCTATAAAGTATTTTATTATTTATTGTTACTTTCCGTTTAAAATTATTGATCTAACTGACACTAATGTTGTCATGTTGATGCATCAAGAATCACTACAATAAATGTCGAGTTATCATGGACAAAAAATGAAAATAATATGTTTGCGAGAAATAAAAACAGAAAAAGAAATATAGGGATTAAAAACAAAAGAACATATTTGTTAGAAGAAACATATTAATATATATACGTGAGAATTTCTGTTTTTCTGTTTTTTCATTCGTCATACCATTTATAAATGTTACAAATATATTTATGGACATCAATAATAATAATGACACTATTATTCTAATTTCTATAATTAGATAATATAAATACACAAATTTCTAATTTGAAACAAAAAAATTATAATCAACATTTAATATAAAATATTAACCACACAATTCTTATTGACATCTCCCTCAAATTGATCTGTTTGGTCAAGGATTATCTGATAAGAAACTGATGGTCAGACAATACACTCTTGGTGAAGATATTTGCAAGCAGAAGTTGTGGTGTAATATGTGAAAGATATAAAATATTTGTCCAATGCTTCCCTGATAAAAGGACATTTCACCACAATATGCTTAGTGAGTTAATGAAAAATCAAGTTTTTAACAATCTGAATGAAACTTAAATTGTTATCATAGAGTGGTGTGACAATGGTTTGACAGAAGTTAAACTAAGCCAAATTATATCAGAGCAAGTCATAGGCATAACATTGAGAATTTAGAGACACAAGACTGGTTTTTACTCTTCCAAGAGATAGGAAACATGCACCAACTAGTGAGTGATTTCTATGTATCAGGACAACTAGCTCATTTTGATCATTATAACTAACCAAATTAAGAGATTGCTCAACATGAAAGAATAGGCCTCAATTATAGGTGCCTTTAAGGTAATGAATGATGTGATGAAAACAACCAAATGAAGATGGTGAGGACTCTGCATAATTTGTTGAATGACTGCATGATAAGAACCCATAATGATCATATGATTAACATAAATAAGTAAAAGAGCAATACCAATGGGTGTATGATGAATGAACATGGAAGAATCAAAGTTGCTCTGCATAAAGGAAAAACCAAGAAAGGTGGTTTGAAACTTGTCAAATCATGCTTGTGAAGCCTGTCACAAGTCATATATAGAACGTTTGAACTTGCACACATAGTTAGAGGAGGAAAATATGATGAAATGCATTCTTCACATTCATTTGAGTGAGAAGTTGCAACAAAAAGAATGGTCCAAATAGTGCAAATGTCTCATCATAATTCACCCAATAATTTTGTTTATTTCTAACAGAAAACAAAACAAGCTTTATAATGATTAAGGGTTCTATCAAAATTCAGTTTCACTAATTAAACCCATTTGTAACCAGTGGGCTTAACCTTTTGGTGGCTGAGGACAATGTCCAATGTGAAATTTTCTTGAAGGGATTGGAGTTCATCAATCATTGTGTTGACCCAACAAATGCCTTTAATTGCTTGAGAATAACATGTAGGAATAGTTGTGCCAAATAATGTGAAATTGGTCCAAATTCATACCCCTATATTGGCTGGTGAGAAACTCGTGAGTGTGGCAGATATCTAACCTAAAAAGGCACACATGCAAATTATTACAAAGATAGATACACACCACTTCAATCCAAAACTTCAAAAGAATGAGTCTATGGATTTTTTTTTTTTTATATGTTAACTTATTTTCTACTTCATATGAAACAAAACTCACGCTTAAATTCCTACTAAATTGTGATGGTAGATAATTCATGAATAACAATGATAATAGTAAAGATAAGTATAATCATAATGTGGATGCACGTGAAATAGGTAAAAGAAAAGGAAATGAAACCCAAAGACATGGGAAGGAAGACGATTGATTAGAAAAAAAATAGTTGTTAATAGAGCTTCAACCCAAAATTTAGGAGAAACATCAAGCAAGTATCGATTTATGCAATTTGACTTAGGCATGTAGAGACAAGAATTTTGAGATAATATACCTTTTTGTTGTAGGAAATCACAAAAGACATGTGAAATATACTCCCCCACTAGAGCCAATGGGTAACATCTTAAACATTGTAAAGTTTCAACTTTAAAAAGAAGGAAGTAAATAGTGAAGCAGTTATGATGATCAATAAACGTCACAAAATATTTCTAATTAGCATTAAATAAGATATGAAAGACACTTCAAACATTACTATAAATAATTTCAGAACACTTTTCAAAACAAATTTTATTATTTATAAAATTTGGTTTATTGCAAATATTTCAAAAAGAGATGTTTATTTTCGAATAAACCAAATTTTATTAGATGGGTTAAAACAACAAAATAGAATAGGCACTTGTGATAGTCTCAAAAAGGATTATGATTATGGGAAATGTTATTTTGGGTGAGGAGATGTTCTTGTTAACAAGTTCAACACAAATCTCCATTATTTTGTAAAAAAATAGCATCAGCTATAAAAGTAACACACGGTACTCCTATATTAGACAAAACTTAATGCAAAATGGATACTTTTGTCTTGTTTTTCAATAAAAAGATTGGAATTTCACCTTAATGGTATTTATTGAAATAAGTTATTATGTTGATAACCAAAATAAAAGTCTAATCTGACTGAAAAACAACGTAAACTCTTTTCGAGTCTTGTCCAACAAATTAATAAGCAAAAATGAATAAAAAAATAACACATATTTTAATTGTCGTTCATAGCATTTTAGGTAGCAGAATTTGAGAATTTAGAATTAGGACTATCTGTTGTCACACTTTGAACCAATTAAAAGAGATGAAGCTTTGAAAATGGAGGGAAAGAAATAAAAAAAAGAGAGGAACGGAAGTGGGGATACAAGTATATTAATATTCAAGTCTTTATTTTAAATTAGTTCAATTTAAATATTTTTTTCCATGTAAATATTTCACTTTTTACTTTTAGTTTCTGTTATTTTTTTTTTCAAAATATGTGTCACTCTTTACTTTGAGTTTTTTTTTTTAATTATTTTGTCTTTAATTTCTAAAAATGTCATTTTTATTTTTAATTCCTAATAACATCAACGTGATACCGACAAATATGTCAATATTTTCACAATAGAGAGAATGATGATCGAGAATAAAGGAATTCATGTACTCTATAAAAATTAAAATCATATTCAATTCTTGCTAAATTAACTAAAATCTTCTATACTTTTACATTGTTTGACAAAAATGATGTATAGTTCGAGAAGTAATAAATCATTTATCAGTTTCTCGCGTGTTTACTTGTATTTATAGAATTAACTTATATATAGGATTAAGTTAATATTACAATCCATGTCTTAACATGATTTAAAATATAATCTATTAATCCTTGTGTATTATTAATTAGAAGGCAAGAAGCTTGTGAATATCAAAGATAATATAATAAACTTAGAATGTCGGTATTGAATGTTGGCACGTGAGGTTTTAAACACTTTAATCTCGTATTAAAGGGAGAGTTTAAGTCAAATTTATCATTATAAAACCAATTTAATAAAATACTAATTTAATAAGATGAGATTTACATTTACTATTATATTAGTGTTATTTTTAGTGGATATATAATCTTTAATATGACATTGAAGTTTATTAGTCCTCTAATTGGTGAGTCTTCTAAATGGTTATATGTTGTTAAGAACTTGAAAAAAAAAAAAAAAAAAAAAAAAAA